>OKWK01000025.1_pt1 | contig 274978 bp, 260 predicted proteins | sample 1607181 | NCBI WGS metagenome assembly OKWK01 (sample SAMN07501053, study PRJEB24779) | human gut metagenome | isolation source: stool | host: human infant | place: USA: Pittsburgh, PA | reverse complement strand
GAGTTCGAACTCATCATGAAACCAACCGCAACACTGGCGGCATAAACCCGGAGGTCAACCAAACCTTCAGCAGTCCCAGTGACCGTCGTCGTGGCTCCGGCCGAGCCGGTCAAGCCCGCGGCGGATGAGATCGCGGTCAAGACCATCGCTGGTACCCGCCCTGAGCTCCCCACGACTGTCACGGTGATCTGGAGCAACGGAGACGAGACCGACGAGGTTGTGACCTGGGATGACTACGCAGAGGCGAAGTACGCCGAGGAGAACGTCTTCGCCGTCAACGGCACAGTGACGGTGGCGTTGCCGGCTGCTGCCATGGATCGTGATACAGAGGCCGCCTCGCAGACCAAGCGCTTCCCGGTCAAGGCGACCGTCACGGTCGTTGCGAAGTCCACCACTCCGGAGGAGCCGGGTAACGGTGGCTCCGACAATGGCGGGACCGACCAGCCCGGCAACGGTGGTTCGGACAGCGGTGGTACCGAGCAGCCTGGCAACGGCGGCACGGACAAGCCTCGGCAGCCTGGTGGCAACACCGACAACGGGAGCGCTCCCGCCGGTGAGCAGGGTACGAACAAGCCTGCCGACAAGGCCGCCGGTGGCAAGAAGACCACCAAGGTCGTCAAGGGCAAGAGCCTGGCCAAGACCGGTGTTGACGCCCTCGGCCTCGGGGTCGCCGTCATCGCCCTGGCTGGCCTGGGCGGAGCGGCTGCGGTGACCGCGCGCAAGCGCGCCCACTGAGTCCTCAGATAGCTGAGCGGGCCTGCCGCGAGGCCGCACCGTCACGGTGCGTACTCGCAGCAGGCCCGCTCAGTGTTGGCAGGCGGCCGCCAGCTCTCTACCGAGGATCCGGTGCCACTTGTTGGACGGCAGCTGCGGGTGCAGCGCTGCCATCCCGGTGGCGTACTTCGAGATCGTTGCCGGCCGGTACCCGGCGGCCCACAGCCAGCGGTCGGCCGGTGAGGGCGTGGCCGGGTTCTTCGTCTCCGCCACCACGAGACCGTGAGCCGTGCGGCGTGCCCCTCGGCCACCGCCTGGCAGGGCCTCCTGCCACGTCAGGCGGGTGTCCAGCGTGAGGCGGGCGTCGTCGTCGGGCAGCAGCAGGGTGCTGCGCGAGTACGTGGTGGCCATGACCGGCTCCAGGCGACCGGCAGCCGTAGGGATGATCCCGGCCTCGCCCAGGCGCTGGGCGACGAAGGTGCGCCCAGGCGGCGTGAGGCGGTCGGCATCGTCGGCCCCGTAAGGCACCCGCTTCTTGACGGTGGCACCGCGCGCACCGCGGGTCTTGACCTCTAGGAAGGTCAGCCCGGAGTCGAGGTAGCTGCGCGTGCGGACCTTGAAACGACGACGGCGCTTGCGGGCTGCGGCCAGGTAGCTCTCCAGTGCAGGGGTGTCGAAGTAGGTCGAGGCGTAGGAGAAGCTGCGCGTGCCCTCGATCTCAAGCACCCGAGCGCGCGGCGCGAGTGCCTGCACGAGTCCCTGGGCCACGTGGGCTGGCACGAGGTACTTGCGGTCGACGCGGGTGAGGAGGCTGGCGGCGGCGTTGAGCTCCTCCAGCGAGATCGGGCGCAGGTCGCCGGTCCTGAGCACCTCCATGATGGCCCCTCTCGCTAGGCAGCCGGGTGGGCGGTGCGCGGCTGGTAGGAACGCGGGACGTCAGCGAGCTGGGTCGGCGCGGTCCACGCCTCGCCGGCCGCCGTCGCGGCGGAGGAAGCAGAGTGCGACGGCACAGCGGCAGAGCCGGCGCGACGTGCCAGGACCTTGTATCGCACGTCCACCAACGTGGTGTCGTTGACCAGGTCGAGACGCTGCACCACCAGGGAACGGACCTGCGCGCCAAGCAGGCTCTCCAGGTGGCTGCGCAGGGCGCTCTCATCGGCGAAGGCGCGGTCCAGCAAGATGACCTGGTGGCGGTGACGTGGCAGCAGGCGCGGACTGTCGACGACGGCGAGCGCCACCACGATGAGGCCCATGAGCATGGCGACCAGTGGCAGCGAGGCGGTCTGGATGCCACCGAGCAGGCCGATGGCGAGGGCCGCGAAGAAGTAGGCGATCTCGCCCTGGGAGATCTCCGCCGAACGCAGGCGGATGATGGACAGGACCCCGAAGAGGCCGAGGCCCAGGCCCGCTCCCACCGAGGCGGAGGACAGCAGGAGAGTGACTGCGAGAACGCCGACGTTGACGCCGACGTAGGCAGCCAGGAGGTCCTTACGCCCGTGACGTGGCAGGTAGAGGGCGCCGACGAGGACCGCGAGGGCGATGAGATCGACGCCGATATAGGCGAGCGTGGTCAGGCTCATGGACGGACTCCTCGAGTCGTAGTGGTGATGACCTGAGTGAACGAGGCAAGTCCGTGAAGTGCCTGTGAAGGGCGTGTGACCTGTGTGTGGACTGAGTGGGAAGTGGGTGGGTGTGGGGTGGTGCTCGTCTGGTCTGGCAGTGGAGCTCGGCTGCCTCAGACCTGCTTCTGGAGGAAACCGAGCCTGTCCAGGGCCTGCTCGACGGCGTCGAGCACCTCCTCGCTCTCAGCCTCGATCGTGTGGGTGTGCCAGCCGTCGGTGAGGGTGCACAGGGGAGTGGCTCCCGGCGCCCGGTCCAGGCGGGTGAGGAAGTCCTCCAGGTCCTCGGGTGAGCGGATGAGGAGGTCAACGGTGATCTGTCCGTACAGGCCGTGCTCGATGGAGGTGTCCAGCACGGTTCCGCCGGCTGCCAGGACGGCTCGCAGCTCGGCGGCGGTCTCGCTGCTGTTGTGTCGCACGGCGACTGAGCGCCTGGGGGCGCGGGACGGGCGAGCTAGGACGTATCCGCGGTTGGTGGCGCGCACGGGGTGCCCTGCGGCCCGCAGGAGGGCGACGTCGCCGACGACGATCTGGCGGGAGACGCCCATCTCCTCGCCGAGCGTGGCGGCGGCTACGGGCGTGCTGGCCTGGGAGAGCCGGGTGAGGATCGCCTCGCGGCGTCGAGCAGCCTCCATGTCCTCCTCCTTGCTCGGCTGTGAGGCCGATGTGGGGTGCGGTGAGATATGTGGAACGTAGCACGGTGGGTCTGTGGCCTGGGGTGCGGGCGACACGCCGAGGCCGGGGGTGTGAGCAAGGTGAGTTTGCCGAGTTTGTCCCCAGGGTGGGGACAGGAGGGATGGGGGTGGGGTGGGTGCCTGTGGGTTGAGTGCGGGAATTTGTGTCGTACCCCCAGGGGACGATGGTTCTGCCGTTTCACGGACCTGCCAACAGGGGGGTGGTCGAGGGTGCATGAGGCCCTCCGGCCGCACTTACCCACAGGGGTACGTGAGCTGTCCACAGGAAGGAAGGTTGTGATGCACAACGACACACTGGCCACATCATCTTGGGGTGATGGCGTGCCCCTACCCCAAGGGGTAGTGTCTTGCTTCGCGAGGCGCCCTTGCCCTCCCGCGAACTACATCCGTGTGCTTACACCGCTGGAATCCCGCCAGGGTGCCCCTCGGTCAGGCGTGCGGAACCACATTGACCACCCGTCCAGACCAGAGCCAGGAAGTGACTGATATGGCGATCACCGTCTACAGCAAGCCCAACTGCGTCCAGTGCAACGCCACCTACCGTGCCCTGGACAAGGCTGGCCTGGAGTACTCCACGGTGGACATCTCGGTGGACGTCGAGGCGCTGGAGCAGGTCAAGGCTCTCGGCTACGCCCAGGCGCCGGTCGTCATGGCTGGTGGGGACCACTGGTCTGGCTTCCGCCCGGACAAGATCAAGGCCCTGGCCTCCGCCGTCGAGGCCGTCGCGATCTGAGACGGGGCGACCCGCAGTCGTGAGCGCCTCGACCACGCAGAACGAGGCTGCGTCGTCGGCCTCAGCCGCCTCGGGGACTGAGGCCGACGACGGCCCCTTCCTCGTCTACTTCTCCTCCACCTCGGAGAACACGCACCGCTTTGTCACCAAGCTGGGTTACCCGAGTGCGCGGATCCCACTGCGTCCCAAGGAGGAGCCGCTCACGGTGGACCGTGAGTACGTGCTTGTTGTCCCCACCTACGGGGGTGGCAGCATTCGCGGCGCTGTCCCCAAGCAGGTCATCAAGTTCCTCAACAACCCGGACAACCGCGCGTTGTGCCGGGGAGTGGTCTCCTCCGGCAACACCAACTTCGGCGAGGCCTACTGCATCGCCGGTGACATCATCTCCGCCAAGCTCAAGGTGCCCTTCCTGTACCGCTACGAGCTCCTCGGCACCCCCACTGACGTGGCACGCGTCAAAGAAGGATTGGACACGTTTTGGCAGACACGCTGACGGACACCGGCTCGGAGACTGTTGACCCGAGCCTCGACTACCACGCCCTCAACGCCAAGCTGAACCTCTACGACGCGAACGGGCAGATCCAGTTCGACGCCGATCACGAGGCTGCGCGCCAGTACTTCCTCCAGCACGTCAACCAGAACACCGTGTTCTTCCACGACCTGGAGGAGAAGCTGGAGTACCTGGTCGAGGAGGGCTACTACGAGGGCCACATCCTGGACAAGTACTCCCCGGACTTCGTCAAGCAGGCCTTCAAGGCCGCCTACGCTCACAAGTTCCGTTTCCAGACCTTCCTGGGCGCCTTTAAGTACTACACCTCGTACACGCTCAAGACCTTTGACGGCAAGCGTTACCTCGAGCGCTTTGAGGACCGGGTGTCCATGGTGGCCCTGGCCCTGGCTGACGGTGACGAGCAGCTTGCCCTGGACCTGGTTGAGGAGATGATGACCGGTCGCTTCCAGCCGGCCACCCCCACCTTCCTCAATGAGGGCAAGGCTCAGCGTGGTGAGCCTGTCTCCTGCTTCCTCGTGCGTATCGAGGACAACATGGAGTCCATCGCCCGCGGGATCAACTCTGCCCTCCAGCTGTCCAAGCGCGGAGGCGGCGTGGCCCTGCTGCTGACCAACCTGCGTGAGATGGGCGCGCCCATCAAGCGCATCCAGAACCAGTCCAGCGGCGTCGTGCCGGTGATGAAGCTGCTGGAGGACTCCTTCTCCTACGCCAACCAGCTCGGTGCCCGCCAGGGGGCGGGGGCGGTGTACCTGCACGCCCACCACCCGGACATCATGCGGTTCCTGGACACCAAGCGTGAGAACGCGGACGAGAAGATCCGCATCAAGACCCTCTCGCTGGGCGTGGTCATCCCGGACATCACCTTCGAGCTGGCCAAGAACAAGGAGCCGATGTACCTGTTCAGCCCCTACGACGTCGAGCGCGTCTACGGGGTGCCCTTCTCCGACATCTCGGTGACGGAGAAGTACCGGGAGATGGTGGACGACCCGCGCATCCACAAGACCCGTATTGACGCTCGCCAGTTCTTCCAGACCCTGGCCGAGATCCAGTTCGAGTCCGGCTACCCGTACGTCATGTTCGAGGACACGGTCAACAAGGCCAACCCCATCAAGGGCAAGGTCATCATGTCCAACCTGTGCTCGGAGATCCTGCAGGTCTCTGAGGCCTCCACGCTCAACGAGGACCTGTCCTTCGCGCACGTGGGCAAGGACATCTCCTGCAACCTGGGATCCCTCAACATCGCCAAGACGATGGACTCCCCGGACTTCATGCGCACCATCCGCACCGCCGTGCGAGGACTCACCGCCGTCTCCGACCAGGTGGACCTGCCCTCGGTACCCTCGATCAACCGTGGCAACCACGAGTCTCACGCCATCGGCCTGGGGCAGATGAACCTGCACGGTTACCTGGCGCGCGAGCGCATCTTCTACGGCTCCGAGGAGGGCCTGGACTTCACCAACGTCTACTTCGCCTGCGTGCTCTACGCAGCCCTGACGGCCACCAACGAGCTGGCGGTCGAGCGCGGGGAGTCCTTCGTGGGCTTCGAGGACTCGGACTACTACTCGGGGGCGTTCTTCGAGAAGTACACGGCCCAGGACTTCCTGCCGGTCACGGACAAGGTCAAGGAGCTGTTCGAGCGCTCCTCGATCACGGTCCCCACCCGCGAGGACTGGGCGGCCCTGGCCAAGCGGATCCGGGAGACCGGCATGTACAACCGCAACCTCCAGGCGGTCCCGCCGACCGGCTCGATCTCCTACATCAACAACTCGACCTCCTCGATCCACCCGATCGTGGCCAAGATCGAGATCCGCAAGGAGGGCAAGATCGGGCGCGTCTACTACCCGGCGCCCTACATGACTAACGAGAACCTGGAGTACTACCAGGACGCCTACGAGATCGGCCCCGAGAAGATCATCGACACCTACGCCGTGGCCACCCAGCACGTGGATCAGGGGCTGAGCCTGACGCTCTTCTTCCCTGACACCGCGACCACGCGAGACGTCAACAAGGCCCAGATCTACGCCTGGCGCAAGGGCATCAAGACCCTCTACTACATCCGTCTGCGCCAGGCGGCGCTCACGGGCACCGAGGTCGAGGGCTGCGTGTCCTGCATGCTCTGAGGCCCCGCCGTCGTTCCCAACGCGCGTGGTTCCAGCGTCTGGGCGTCAGTGGTGCTCGACCTGCTTGATCTCCTCGCTCATGTCCTCACTCAGGTCCGCGGCGCCGAACTCCTCGGTCAGCGGCAGACGCAGGCGGAAGTCCGTGCCCAGGCACAGCTCGACCCGTCCCTCGGCCAGGACGAAGTCCACCAGGTGTCCGCCCCAGCTGCGCTCGTCATTGATGACGTGCGCGTGGCAGCCGGCCACGGAGATCCCTGACTCATACAGCGGCGTGCGGAAGCCCGCGATCGTGCCCGCAAAGTCCCGGCGCACCACGACCTCCTCGCCGTCGGTGGCCTCGACCATCGGGCGGTAGGGCCGCTCCTGACGCTCGACCGTGCGGGCGCTGGCCCACTCGAAGCGGCCCGTGACCTGAAGGGCGTACATGTAGTTCGAGCTGGGGACCAGGCCGTCCACGACCTGCGAGAACTCCTGGCGGCTCAGCGGCCCCGTGATGGTGCGTCGGATCGTCGGCACGAAGTTGGTCACGACGGCGTAGGGCGTGCGCTCACTCAGGTCCGGTACGCTCACCGATCCGTCCGAGCGCAGGCGGTAGCAGGTGCCGCCCAGCACCACCATCTCGCCGTCGAGCTCGTTGAAGGTGCCGATCCCGAAGGAGCCGTGCCCCAGCAGCTCGGCCAGGGTCATCTCATCCTCGTAGACGCCCTGGGCGAGGGCGGTGATGAGGCTGGTCTGGAAGATCTCATGCCGGGTGACCTGCATGGCTCCAGGGTAGGAGCCGGGAGCCTTCAGCGGTGGCCGTGCTCGGTGCGCGGCCGCTCAGTCCTGCTCCTCCAGGTGCCACACCTCGTCACAGCGTCCGGCGCAGGCCGCCACGAGGCGGCTGTTGGGGACGTCAACGGCTCGCACCCAGTGGGCGGCGTCCGCGTGCGTGCGACCGAAGGACTTGTGACGGCGGATCAGGCGGGTGATGAGATGGTGCTCAGGGACCTCAAGCATGATGAGCAGGTCGATCCGCTCCCGCACGCCCTCCCAGCCGCCGGAGTCCAGGGCCAGGTAGTTGCCCTCGGTGACCACGACGCCGCGCCCCTGCACCCGCGTGCCTGCGGCTACCGGCTCGTGCAGGTCGCGTCGGTAGACCGGGGCGAGGACCTCGGCGGGGCCGTCGGGACCGGTGCGCCGGATGCGGTCGAGAATGACCAGGTATCCGGCCACGTCGAAGGTGTCGGGTGCCCCCTTGCGCCCGTGACGGCCGAGCCGGTCGAGCACGGCGTTGGACATGTGGAAGCCGTCCATGGGCACCTCGCCAGCCAGCAGGCCGCGCTCGTCCAGGCGGCGTGCAAGCAGTCGCGCCAGGGTGGACTTGCCGGAGCCCGGCGCGCCGGCGAGCCCGACGACGATCCGGTCGGCGCCGTCGTCGAGCATGGCGTTCAGCCGGGTCACCAGGGACGGCAGGCGAGGCGTGAAGGCGGAGGAACGGCTCATGGACCTCAGTATGAGGGCCCTGGGGTCGCACCGAAGGCGGGCGGGACCTGATGAGCGCGGGGTGGGCGCATGGTGAGGCGTCGGTGAGGTGACCGGCACAGGTGAGATTTGCCGGGCGGGGGCGGCCTGTTCTGCTCGGTGCTGATCGGTAGCATGAGACCACGCTCGCACCATCACGGAGGAAGCCCATGCCGGAGCCGATCAAGCTCATCGACCGCGTCCAGGCGATCAACTGGAACCGCCTCGTTGACGACAAGGACCTGGAGGTCTGGGACCGTCTGACCGGTAACTTCTGGCTGCCGGAGAAGGTTCCGCTGTCCAACGACGTCCAGTCCTGGGCCACGCTCAATGAGGCGGAAAAGAACATGACCACCCGTGTGTTCACGGGGCTGACCCTCCTGGACACGATCCAGGGCACGGTGGGTGCGGTCTCGCTAATCCCGGACGCTCGTACGCCCCACGAGGAGGCCGTGTACACCAACATCGCCTTCATGGAGTCGGTGCACGCGCGCTCCTACTCCTCGATCTTCTCCACCCTCATCTCCACCGCGGAGATCGACGAGGCCTTCCGCTGGAGCGAGGAGAACGAGAACCTGCAGCGCAAGGCCAAGATCATCCTGGACTACTACCGCGGTGATGACCCGGAGAAGCGCAAGGTCGCCTCGACCATGCTGGAGTCCTTCCTCTTCTACTCCGGCTTCTACGCCCCCATGTACTGGTCCAGCCACGCCAAGCTGACCAACACCGCGGACCTCATTCGCCTCATCATCCGCGACGAGGCCGTCCACGGCTACTACATCGGCTACAAGTACCAGCTGGCCGTGCGCGAGTCCTCCCCGCAGCGCCAGGCGGAGCTCAAGGACTACACCTTCGACCTGCTCATGGAGCTGTACGACAACGAGGAGCAGTACACCGAGGACCTCTATGACGAGCTCGGCCTGACTGAGGACGTCAAGAAGTTCCTGCGCTACAACGCCAACAAGGCGCTGATGAACCTGGGCTACGAGGCGCTGTTCCCGGCCGACGCCGTGGACGTCAACCCTGCGATCCTCGCCTCGCTGTCCCCGAACGCGGACGAGAACCACGACTTCTTCTCCGGCTCCGGCTCCTCCTACGTCATCGGCACCGCCGAGGCCACCGAGGACGAGGACTGGGACTTCTGACGCTCGACTGAGCCGATCCTGCAACACGTGTGTGCTCCCCGAGCCTGTGCGCTCGGGGAGCACACACGTCTTGTCGTGTCTGGGACAGGGGCGATGTGTGGCATCGAGACGGCTTTGATGACTGACAAGTGCCACTTGTTAGTCATCAACGGACCGTATGGCCCGGAAAGTGAGAGGGACCTGTACCTGGTTGGCACCCCAGGCGTTTCGTGGCACCTGAGGTGCTGGACGTCCTGCTGAACGAGGCCTGATGTTCTTCAGCCCGTAGGCTTGTGGTTATGAGCGAGTACTTCGTGGGGCGAGCGGATCGGGACAGGCACGGATCGCAGGACCCGATGGAGCCTGCGATCCCCGGCCTTCCGCCGCAGGACGACGCCGACCATGACCTGACGGCCGCTGCTGCCCCCACTGGTCCGCAGCACGTGCGCTTCGGGGTGCCCTTTAACGGCGTCGTCCCGATCTGGCACGACGGCGCTGAGATCACCTGGCACCGTCCCACAGACGGCACCGACCTCGCCCAGGTCCTGGGGTTGGGACACGTCGAGACGGAGGACGGGCCCTCGCCCGTCCCTGAGGGCTGGAGCGAGCGCGTTGAGACCGGCACGCTCCTTCCTCCTACCGCACCTGACGCTGATGCGTGCCCCGTGCTGGACGACGCCGCCGCAGCGTCAGGGGCGGAGCCTGGCTGCGCCGTCGGCCCGGTCCTCATGCTCAAGGCCATCACGCCGTCGGGACGCCGGGCGATCAACGACCCGGGCACGGGTGCTCCGGTGCCGTTGTCGGCACCGCTGAGCATCGAGGAGGCGATGGGGGTGACCGCTGGCGACTTTGACATCACCGGCTTCTCGGTCCATATCGCCCGGCTCATGCTGCGCGCCGCGCGTGACCGCGCCATCCTCCTGTTCACGCTTCGGGCCCCCCATGATCCTGAGGCCCACCACCTGCTCTCGGCACCCAGCGAGGTTGACGACGACGGCGTGCTGCACTTCCACCTCGGCACCCTGCTGGAGATGGAGGGCGGGGCGTGGGAGCAGGCCCAGCACTCCGGCGGCATGGCGCTGCTCGACCTCGACGTGCCTTACGCCAGCCTCCTGGCGGATACCAGGACCCACGGTGCGCACGCCGACCCTGCCCAGCAGTCCCTCGACCTTGAGCGGTTGGTCGCCATGGCGCAGCCCGTCGTCGACGCGATCCTCCAGCCGGGCTTCCCCTTTGCCCTCGGCTGTTCCTTCATCATCCCGGACTGACCGCGCTGGGGGGCGACCGGCCCGGTGCCGACCCTGCCAGCTCCGGCGTCTGGGTCGAAAGTCATGCGTGCAGCCCCAGGGTGAGGGATCATCTTCCTATGCTGACTGTCACCCAGAACGTCGAGTACCAGGGCGGCTACGCCGTGACCCGTACCGGCGGAGCACGTAAGCCCTTCCCCTTCCTCATCTCCACCATGCTCGCCGGCGCCTACATCGGGATCGCCGACGTCTTCATGTTCACCGCTGCAGGCCCCATGAAGGAGGCTGGCGACCCCTGGGCGCCGCTTGTAGGCGGCCTCGTCTTCGGCATCGGACTCATCCTGTGCGTCTTCGCCGGCGGTGAGCTCGCGACCAGCGCCATGATGACTTTCACGATCGGCGGGGCGCGCAAGTCCATCACCTGGGCCAAGGGAGTCGGCGTCCTGCTGTTCATGCTCGTGGGCAACCTCCTAGGCTCGATCGTCCTAGCCTACCTGGTCCACCTCTCAGGTGTGCTCGGGCCTGAGACGGCAGGCGGCGCGATGCTGGCCGCCGCCGTGCTCAACAAGGGCAGCCACTACACCGCGATCCAGCTCTTTGCCCGCGGCATCATGTGCAACGTCCTGGTGTGCCTGGCGATCTGGTGCGTGACCCGATCCACCAGCGAGGTCGCCAAGATGATCGCCATGGCGTGGTGCCTGGCAGCCTTCGTGACCTCCGGGTTCGAGCACGTCGTGGCCAATATGACGACCTTCGCCCTGGGCATCTTCGAGGGGGTCGACGGCGGGACCCTGGCCGCGGCGGCCCGCAACATCCTCATCGTGGGTGCCGGAAATATCGTGGGTGGGGCCGTCTTCGTGGCCCTGGCCTACCTGGCGGCCCACAAGATCGAGGCGGGAGCTGCCGAGGCTCGTGCAGAACAGGAGCAGAAGGAGGCCGCCAAGGCCTCCTGAGCCGGTGACGGGGGGCTTGCGCTGCTTTCACCCCCCTCGTCGCTTCCGGCGTGCTCGGCATTTCTCGACAGCGGCCCTGTGACCAGACCGGTTGCGGGGCCGCACCCGTCTTTGCTGAGGATGTCCATGCTTTCGATACCCCGGGGGAGGGAGCGAACGGCGCTGTGCGCAGACCGCGGGGAGCGGCAGGAAGTGCGTGAGGGGTTCAAAGATTCACGCCCTCGCGCTCGCGGAGCAAGGGGCCGGGGTGAGGTGTATCCCAGGGGGCTTGTTGCTGGAGGGCAGGCAATCATCGCGTACCCCTGTTTGGGGAGCCGGTGGAGAAAAACGGCGGGGAGAGATCCCGCTATGCCGCCGGGGCCGTGCCCTCAGGGCGACTCTCAAACCCGTACAGAATCCGAGCGCCTATACGCGGAGCGATGCGAAGGGTGAGGGGGTGGGGGTGCCTCCCCCTCCCTGGGTCTCCCTGGAACCGCTGGATAGCAGCCCCGGCACTGCGTGCGTCGTGAACCTTCTGTTTTTTGGGCCTCTAGGACGCTGCTGGCAGGCCCGTAGGGGCTCCGGCATCCGCCCTGTGGTCCCGTCGGGAGGGCGTGATCTTGTGCCCGCACAGGGCGATTGCGGGAGTTTTTTCGTTACAGCCTCACCGTCGTCTCGCCCTTGAGGTGGGACACAGGGGGTGTCTTTGCGTACGCCTGGATACCCTTGGAGCGTGCCGGGTTTGAAGGTACTAGTACTACTTTCAACCCCGGCCACTTCTCCTTGTGCCCGGCGTCCTCTTGAATCTGAGGGAGGTGGGCGGCGATAATGGTGGGGCCTCACCCGGCTGCAACCAGGTGAGGCCCCGATAGTGAGCGGCTACTTGAACCACTCACTGAGGGCATCCACAAGGACAGCAACGGCCCGGATGACGTGAGCGACTGCGTTCAACATGACGCTCACCGTCCGGGCCGTGTCCGTTGTCTCGCGGACGTGTGCGTGACGGCCTTTCGGTTGTCTCGGCACGGCCCTCACCCCCTCCCTGACTCCTCTCCTCCCCAGCAGCGGACAGCAGTGTTCTGGGGGAGAGTTGCCGGGTGAAGGCGGTCAACACACTACCGGCACCTAGCCTCGTGACCCGGAGACGCTCTCCTGTGAGAGACCAGGAACCTCCCGTGAGAGGGCACCTGTTCCTCAAGGTCTTCCCGTTGTTGCACGCGGGTTGCACGCGCTACACGCAGAAGCCCCGCCACTCCGACTTTTCGTTGGAATGGCGGGGCTTCCCGTGGCGGTAGTGCTGGGATTCGAACCCAGGGTGGCTATGAACCACACAGACTTTCGAGATCTGCACCTTCGGCCGCTCGGACACACTACCTCGCAGATCGAGGGTACACGTCACCGTGCCTATCCCCAATTCCATCGCGCTGCGAGGTCGCTCACGCCAGCGCCTGAGGTAGCGGATCCTCCTTCCGCTGCTCCGCTGCGCTGCGGCGCCTGATCCGCCGTCGCCTCACCGGCGCCGGGCAAAGAACTCGCGCAGCAGCGCCTCTGACTCCGAGGCCCCCACGCCGGCGACTACCTCAACCTGGTGGTTCGCACGCGGGTCCCGCAGCACGTCACGTACAGACCCGCACGCTCCGGTCTTGGGCTCCCACGCCCCCAGGACCACACGCTGGAGCCGCGCGAGCTGGATCGCCCCGGCGCACATCGTGCACGGTTCCAACGTGACCACCAGCGTGCACCCGTCCAGATGCGAGTCCGCCAGCCGCGCGCCAGCCGCACGCAGCGCCCGGACCTCAGCGTGCGCCGTCGGATCGTGCTCGGTCTCGCGGGCGTTCGCGGCCTCGGCGATCACCCGGCCGCCAGGATCGAGGACGACGGCGCCCACAGGCACCTCTGCGTCCTCTGCTGCCGCTCGGGCCAGCTCAAGCGCCCGGCTCATCGCCCGGCCGTAGCACTCCTCGGTGATGCTCACGCCTCGAGCCTCCCACAACCTGTCTCAGCCCCGCATCCCGGTCCTGGCAGGCTCAGCTCCCTCCGGGCGGCGATGAGCGATCCCCACGCCGTAGGCTTGGACCATGCGCCTGCACGTTGCTGACCACCCGCTCATTGACCACAAGCTCTCCGTCCTGCGAGACAAGGAGACTCCGTCCGCCGTCTTCCGCCAGCTCGTCGACGAGCTGGTGACACTCCTGGCCTATGAGGCCACGCGCGACGTGCGCACCGAGGAGGTTGAGATCCAGACCCCGGTCGCGGTCGCCAACTGCCGCCACCTGGCTGACCCTCGTCCGATCGTCGTCCCGATCCTGCGCGCCGGCCTGGGCATGCTGGAGGGAATGACCCGCCTGCTTCCCACCGCCGAGGTCGGCTTCCTCGGTATGAAGCGCGACGAGGACACCCTGGAGGTGGAGACCTACGCCAACCGCCTGCCGGAGGACCTGTCCGGACGGCAGTGCTTCGTCATTGACCCCATGCTCGCCACGGGCCACACCCTCGTGGCCGCCATCGACTACCTCCTGGAGCGTGGCGCCCGGGACGTCACCGCGATCTGCCTCATTTCCGCGCCTGAGGGCGTCAAGCAGCTGGAGGAGTCGGTGGGCGAGCGTGCCAACGTCACGGTGGTCACCGCTGCCGTTGACGATCACCTCAACGAGCACGCCTACATCGTCCCGGGCCTGGGCGACGCCGGCGACCGCCTCTACGGCATCGTCGACTGAGCCAGCCGGCTCACCTGACGCCTACCTCCTCAACCTCGCCGACGGCGGGGCGCGGCACCCGGCTGCGCCCCGCCGTCGTTGTCAGGGAGACGACGTCGCCCGCCCCGCGCAGGTAGGCGCAGGACGGGCGACGCGTCGGGCCAGAAGGTCCGCAGAGGATCAGAAGGCGGGCAGGATCGAGCCGTCGGTCCAGTTCTCCTCGATCCAGGTGCGGAAGGCGTCGGCGTTCATGAGCTCGGCGAGCTTCTTGAGGGACTCGTTGTCCTTGTCCGCCGCGCGCACCACGAGCTGGTTGGCGTAGGGGGAGCCCTCCGCCTTCTCCAGCACCAGGGCGTCCTCGTTGGGCTTGAGTCCGGCCTCCAGGGCGTAGTTGCCGTTGATGACCGCGGCGTCGGCGTCCTCCATGGTGCGAGCGACCTGGGCGCCGTCGACCGTGGTGAAGGTGAGGTTCTTGGAGTTCTCGGTGACGTCGAGGTCCGAGGGCATCTCAACGGACTCGTCCAGCTTGATCAGTCCAGCCTGCTCCAGGAGCTTCAGGCCGCGGGCGGTGTTGGCCGGGTCGTTGTTGAGGACGATCGTGCCGCCGTCGGGGATCTCGTCAACCGACTTGTACTTCGAGGAGTACAGGCCCATCGGCTCAATGTGGACGTCGGCGATGGCCTCGAAGTCGTAGCCCTTCTCCTCCTCCTGCTGCTTGAGGAAGTTGGGGGTCTGGTAGAAGTTCGCCGCGAGGGAGCCGTCATCCAGGGAGGAGTTGGGGGTCTGGTAGTCGGTGATCTCGACGATGTCGAGCTTGAGACCGGCGTCGGCAGCCAGGTTGTCCTGGATCCACTGCAGCATCTCGACGTGCGGGTTGGGGGTGGCGCCCACCGAGATGGTGGTGACGTCGCCGTCAACGGTGATGCCGTCGACCTCGCCGTCGGAGCTGCCGGAGGCAGCCGAGGCGGTCGAGGAGCTGGAGGCGGAGTCGGAGCTCTTGCCGCAGGCGGCGAGCGTAGCGGCCAGGGCGGTTGCCAGGCCGCCGGCGACGGCGGAGCGACGGGAGATTGTGAGGGACATGGCGTGGGTTCCTATTCTCTTGGTTGGGTCAGGAGGCTTGTGGTGGGTATGGCACCCGCCGCCGAGGTTCGGATGACGACGGCGGTAGCGAGTCAGGAGACGTCAGCGGTGGTCGGCCAGGCGCGCCAGGGCGTCGCCCAGCACCTGGATGATCGCCACGATGACGGCGATGACGACGACGGTGATGATGATGACGTCCGTCCAGTTGCGGTTGTGGCCGTACTGGATCGCGAGGTCACCCAGGCCTCCGCCGCCCACGGTGCCGGCCATGGCGGAGTAGCCCAGCAGCGTGACGATGGTGACGGTGGCCGAGGAGATGAGGGCGGGCAGCGCCTCGCGCACGAGCACGCCCCAGGTGATCTGGCGCCCCGAGGCTCCCATCATGAGTGCCGCCTCGACCTTGCCGCGGTCGACGTCGTAGATCGCGGTCTCGACCAGGCGGGCGTAGAAGGGGATCGCACCCACTGTCAGCGGGACGCAGGCGGCCTGCCAGCCGATCGAGGTCCCCAGCAGGAAGCGCGTGAAGCTCATGATCGCGACCAGCAGGATGATGAAGGGCATCGAGCGGCCGAAGTTGACGATCTGGGACAGGACCTCGTAGACGGCCCGGTTGCGGTGCTGACCGCGCTTGCCGGTGGACACGAGCGCCAGGCCGAGCAGCAGGCCGAAGACGATGGTCAGCGCCCCGGACACGAAGGTCATGCCCAGGGTCTCCATGGTCGCCGAGACGAGCTTGCGCTGAATGACCTTGCGCTCGAACCAGGTGCCGTCCTCGGCGGCGGCGAGCAGCCCGGTCGCAAGGGGGCTGGTCAGGGCAGTAGTCAGGACGCTCATGCGCGCACCTCCGCGACGACGCCGGCACCTCGCAGGGCCTGAAGGGCGGCCTGCGTGCGCTCAGCGGGAAGAGTCAGTGCCAGGCGTCCGACCTGTGCCTGGCCAAGGGTCTCGAAGACGCCGCCCGCTACGTCAGCGCCCTGCTCGGCCACCAGGGCGAGGACCTGGGCGGCGGCGGGCTGACCGGGGTGAGCGGTCAGGGCGACGTCGATGACGGCCTCGCCCTCGTGCACCGCGGCGTCGGGGATGACAGGGACCGGGACGAGCTCGTGGGACAGGCGCGAGGTGACGTCCGAGACGACCTCCTCGATGTGCCCGGACTCGACGATACGGCCGGCTTCCAGCAGGCTCACGGAGTCGCAGATCGCGCGGACCACGCTCATCTCGTGGGTGATGATGACGACGGTGACGCCCAGGCGGTCGCGCACGTCCCGGATGAGCTCCAGGATGGAGCGCGTGGTCTCCGGGTCGAGGGCGCTGGTCGGCTCATCGCACAGCAGCACCGAGGGCTGGTCCGCCAGGGCCCGCGCGATTCCCACGCGCTGCTTCTGGCCCCCGGACAGCTGGGCCGGGTAGGAGGCGCCGCGGTCGGCCAGACCCACCAGGTCCAGCATCTTCTCCACGGTCTCGTGGCGCGAGCCCTTGCGCACGCCCGCCATCGCCAGCGGGTAGGCGATGTTCTGCGCCGTCGTGCGCTGCTCCAGGAGGTTGGCGTGCTGGAAGACCATGCCGATCGAGCGGCGGGCCTCGCGCAGCTCGCGGGCGGACAAGGAGGACATGTCCTTGCCGGCCACGCGCACGGTACCGCTGGTCACCGGCTCCAGGCTGGTCAGGCAGCGCACCAGGGTGGACTTGCCTGCGCCGGAGGTGCCGACGATGCCGTGGATCGTGCCGGGCTGGATCTCCAGGCTCAGCCCGTCCAGCGCGCGGACCTCGCTGCCGTCGGAGAGGCGGTAGACCTTGTGGACGTCCTTGAGGGAGATCATCGGCTCCCCACCCGCGGCCGCACCGGCGTCCGCTGCATCGGGGCCAGCAGGGACGTCGATGGCGGTGGGATGTGCTGAGACTGCGCTCATAGCTCCTCCATCGGTCCTGGCGGAAGCACCCTCACCGCATGAGCGGGGGTTGCTGCAACGTCGTCGAGCCAGGTCTCTCGGTTGCTCTGGATGGTCATGGCAACGATAGGCAGCGTCCAGCGGGCCGTTCAAGTACGCGCGGTGCAGAGGGATGAAGGTCACGCTGGCCCCGGCGAGGTCGGCCATGGCAACCACGGGCGAAAAACGGCTGCGCACACTCCTGCCACGGTGCCAGGATCAGTGCATGAGTGCCACCAGCGCCAACGTCACCACTGACATCCTGGGCCAGCCCTGGCTCGCCCGCAGGATCCCCGTCACCGAGTCCGAGGCGGCCCCAGGCGCTGACCACGCCATGCTGGTCTACCGCCGCCAGGCCGAGCCGGCCGACGGCGTGCGGCCGCGTCACGCTCGCGCCGTGCTCTATCTCCACGGTCGCAGCGACTACTTCTTCCAGACCTGGGTGGCTGACGCGCTGGACGAGGCTGGCTACGAGTTCTACGCCCTGGACCTGCGCGCCTGCGGGCGGGCGGGGCTGGGCTACTGGTCGCCCCACGACGTGCGTGACCTGCGCGTCCATGACGAGGAGATCGCTGAGGCCCTGCGGATCATTCGGCAGGAGCACGGCCATGACGTCGTCGTCCTCAACGCCCACTCAACCGGCGGGCTGCAGGCTGTCATCTGGGCCGCTGACCATCCGGGCAGCGTCGAGGCCCTGACTCTCAACTCCCCGTGGCTGGACCTCAACTCCTCCGCCCTCATTCGCTCCTACGGCTCGGCCTTTGTCGACCTGCTCTCACGGCGTGCCCCGGAGCGAGTCATTGACAACCCGGCCGAGGCTGAGGCCGAGGACGCTGACCTGTACGCCCACAGCCTTCACCGGCAGTGGGGCGGGGAGTGGGACTGGGACCTCACCCTCAAACCCAGTCCGTCCTTCCCGGTCCGGGCAGGGTTCCTGGCGGGTATCCGCAGGCTTCAGCGCGAGGTCCACCACGGACTCGGCATCGAGGTCCCGATCCTGCTGTGCTGCTCGACGGCGTCGGCCGGGGCCGAGGCGACGCGTGAGGAGGCACTGCGCTGCGACGTCGTCCTCAGCGTGGACCAGATGCTTGACCGGGCGCCCTACCTGGGCAACGACGTCACAGTGCGCCAGATCGAGGGAGGCGTTCACGACCTGGCGCTCTCGCCTGAGCCCGCGCGGACGCAGTACCTGCAGGCACTGACGGGCTGGCTCACCGCCCGTCTGGGCTAGATCCAGCAGCGAGCTCGACCAGCGCGGGGGTGAGGGCGTCGCTCACGCGCTCGACGACCTCCAGGGTCTCCACGAAGTCCTCCACCGTCCCGTACCAGGGATCGGGCACATCGAGGCTGTAGCATGCTCCGGCGCCCTCGGCGAGCTCCTGACGCTGGGCAAGAGCGTGAGGATCCAGCTCGCGGAACATCCGGATTCGTGAGGCGTCCAGGCCCAGCCGCTCGGCACGGCGTGTCATCTCGCGGTGATGTCCGCAGGTCATGGCCAGCAGGAGGTCGGCGTCGGCGAGCTCGCGGTCAGACAGCCGGTGGGCGTGGTGCGTGGCGATGGCGCCAGCGCATGCACGATCGGTCGGAGAGGCTCCGACTCCGTAGCCATGGTTAGCCAGGACCCGACGGGCCCGCCGGTCCACGGGGTTGCCCAGCTCCTCGTCCGAGACTCCCGCGGAGGTGACCAGGACGCCGTCGGCACCGTCCGTGGGCACGCCCGCAGCCGTGAGGCGGTCGATGAGGACGACCTCGGCCATGGCCGAGCGGCAGATGTTGCCGGTGCAGACCATGACGATCCGGTAGGGCTCGGTGGTGGTGCGCGGGGCGGGCAGATCAGCGGGGGTGATGATGGGTGACACGAGGGTCATGGTCTCGCTCATGGGGCGAGCCTTCCAAGCCGGTCTGTCGTGGCGGTGACGACGCCGTGACAGCAGGTGAACACCAGGAGTACGCCGCCCGACGCCGAGCCTGGCGGCCGGAGCAGGGCCAGATCACCGGCGCGTGGCGCCAGCGGGCCGTACCCTCGGGGCATGACTGAGACCCAGGCCCTGCCCGCGCGCCGCCCCACCGCCGTCGACGAGGTCGCCGAGCGCTACATGACCCGCCTGTGCGAGCTCTCCCCAGAGTTCGCCGTCGCCGTCGGACTGCCCGGCAAGCGGGGCGTCCTGGACGGCTACTCGCCCGAGGCCCTCCAGGAGGCCACCGAGCTGGACCGCAGCACGCTGGCCGAGCTCGACGGCGTCCAGCTGGCTGACGACGTCGACCGCGTCACCGTGGCGGCCATGCGCGAGCGGCTCGGGGTGGGTGTCGAGCTGGCTGATGCTGGCGAGCGTCTGCGCGCGCTGGACAACATCGCCTCGCCGATCCAAGGCCTGCGTGACCTCTTCGACAACCTGCCCACGGCCACCGAGGAGGACTGGTCAGACTTCGCCTCCTGCCTGCGGGACGTCCCGCGCGCGCTAAGTGAGTACGCCACCTCGTTGCGCCTGGCCGCCTCTCGCGGGGACGTCGCGGCCCGCCGCCAGGTGCGCGCCTGCATCGAGCAGGCCCGGGACCAGGCCGGGGCGGCCACGAGCTCGTACACGACTCTCATCGGCCAGGCCAGGCTCGCCGACGGCGCCGAGCTGCCTGAGGCCCTCAAGGCTGACCTGGAGGAGGCTTCCGCGGCAGCGCGCCAGGGCTACGAGGACGTGGCCCGGATGCTGGAGGCTGAGATCGAGCCGCGCTCGGGCGAGGCCGACGGCGTGGGGCGCGAGCGCTACGCCCGCTTCAGCCGGGAGTTCCTGGGCGCCGTCGTCGACCTGGACGAGACCTACGAGTGGGGCCGCGAGCGCCTGGCGGCGATCGACGCCGAGCAGCGGGAGATCGCGAGCCGGCTCTATGGGCCGGGCACGAGCGTACGTGAGGCCCTGGACCGGCTGAACGAGGACCCGGCCCGTTCCATCCACGGCACGAAGGCCCTTCAGCAGTGGATGCAGGAGACCTCTGACGCGGCGATCACTGCACTGGACGGCACGCACTTTGACATCCCGGCCCCGCTCAGGACGCTGGAATGCATGATCGCCCCCTCGGCCACGGGCGGCATCTACTACACCGGACCCTCGGATGACTTCAGCCGGCCGGGCCGGATGTGGTGGTCCGTGCCCGAGGGCACTGACACCTTCGCCGCCTGGCAGGAGCGCACCACCGTCTTCCACGAGGGCGTGCCTGGCCACCACCTGCAGGTGGGGATGCAGACCTACGTGCGCGACGAGCTCAACTCCTGGCGGCGTCTGGGCTGCTGGGTCTCCGGCCACGGCGAGGGCTGGGCGCTGTACGCCGAGAAGCTCATGGCGGACCTCGGCTTCCAGGACGACCCGGGCGACCGGATGGGCATGCTTGACTCCCAGCGGCTGCGCGCGGCGCGCGTGGTGCTCGACATCGGCGTGCACCTGGGCAAGGAGCGCCCGGCTGAGCTGGCGTGTCTGCCCGGGGTGGGCGAGGGCCGCTGGGACTACGGGTCCGCCTGGGCCTTCCTGCGCGAGAACGTGGCGATGAGCGAAGGGTTCCTGCGCTTCGAGCTCGACCGCTACCTCGGCTGGCCCGGGCAGGCGCCGAGCTACGCCGTCGGCCAGCGCCTGTGGGAGCAGGTGCGTGACGAGGCCGTGGCCCGGGGCACGAGCCTGAAGAACTTCCACATGCGCGCCCTGCGACTGGGCAGCGTGGGCCTGGACGTCCTGCGCCAGGCGCTGGCGGACTGAGGCGGCGCCTGTCCTTCTATCGAAGCCACGGCCCTGAGGGGGAGGGGCTTACTCGTCCCAGAAGTGCTCGACGTCGACCACGCCTCCGCTGGCCTCGAAGTTGGCTCGCACGGCCTCGCGCAGGTCGGTGTCCGAGAGCCAGTCCAGCGCCACCGCCGCCAGGCCGTAGGCGCCGTCGACCGCCGCCGCGTCGCCGGTGGGGGAGCCTGCCGCCGTCGTCATCTCGCGCGTGTGCAGGGCCACGTCCCCGTCCTGCGTGACCTTGATGAGCGGGTGGATGCCTGGCACCCGCTGGGAGACGTTGCCGAAGTCGGTGCCTGCGGCCACCTGCTCGGGCAGGACGTCGGCCGCCAGCGGGTCGCGGCCGCGGGCACGCTGGGAGCGGGTCCAGGACTCAAGCAGCGGGCCGTTGGCGCGCACCGGCATCTCGTTGGAGTAGTCCGCGGTGATGATCTCCACTCCCGTGCCGGTCATGAGCGCGGCCCCGCGCAGCACGTCCTCGACCCGTCCCACCAGGTCCTTGAGAGTGGCGGCGTACTTCGAGCGCACAAACATCGACAGCTCGGTGCGCTCGGGGATGATGTTGGCGACCTGGCCGCCGTCGACCATGACGGCGTGGAGGCGGTCCCAGGGCGTGATCTGCTGACGCAGCAGGCCGATCCCGGTCAGGGCCAGGGTGGCGGCGTCCAGCGCGTTGCGCCCCATGAAGGGCTGGGAGGCGGCATGCGCCGGCACGCCGGTGAACACAGCCCGGATCCGACGCACCCCGAGCCAGGGCTGGTCGACGACGTCGTGGGCGTAGGAGTGGGTCTGGATCGCGGCGTCCACGCCGTCGAGCATGCCGGCCACAGCCAGGCGCTCCTTGGCGGTGTCACTCTCCTCAGCAGGGGTGGTCTGCAGGATGACGCGGCCGGGCAGCGTGCCGGGCTGACGGCGCTCGAGCTCTGCCAGCGCGAGGAAGGCCCCCACGGAGTTGGCGCACATGACGTTGTGACCGCAGCCGTGGCCGATGCCGGGCAGAGCGTCGAACTCGGCCAGGATCGCGATCGTGCCCACGCCCTCCTGCGGTCCGACCTGCGCCCGCAGGGCCGTGTCCATCCCGAAGACCGCCTCATCCGGCTCGATCCCGTGCTGTCGCAGCACACCAGCCACAGCCGCGACGGCGTGGTGCTCGGTGTAACCGACCTCCGGATGGGCGTGGATATCACGTGAGAGGGCGACGATCTGGGGGCTGAGCTCCGTGATGACCTCGGCCAGATGCTGGCGCGCCGCCGCATCTGCTCCGGCCTGCTCGGCGAGCTCCTGCGCGGGCGGCACGCTGGCCTGCCGTGCCGCCGTCTCACGTGCCATGAGGTCCTGGACGGCAGTGGAAGGGGTGGTGGGACGGGACAGGTCGCGCAGCTCGCTCATGGACTCATTGTGCGCGGCGCCCGGACCATCAGAACCGGGGTTTCGTGTTCTGGACCGGGGACTGCACCGCGCCTAGCCCCCGGTCCAGAGCAGAAAACCCCGGTGGTGAGGCGAGCGGGGGAGGGGGAGAGCTAGCCCCGGCGCTTGGTCCCCCGGATCGCCGGAGCCGTCCACGGGTCCTCGGGCCAGGAGTGCTTGGGGTAGCGTCCGCGCAGCTCGCGGCGCACCTGCTGATACGGCCCCTCCCAGAAGGAGCGCAGATCGTCCGTGACGGCCACGGGCCGGCGTGCGGGAGACAGGAGGTGCAGCAGCACGCCCACGCGAGAGTCAGCCACCCGCGGAGTGCTCGCCCAGCCGAAGCACTCCTGGACCCGCACTGCCAGGACGGGGCGCTCAAGCATCTCGCCCTGCTCACCCAGGTAGCTCAGCCGCACCTGGGATCCTGAGGGAACCGTGAGGCGCTCGGGGGCCAGCTCGTCGAGCCTGGCGGCCTGTGGCCAGGGCAGGAGGGTGCGCAGCGCCGTCGTGAGATCAAGGCGTCCCACCTCGAAGCGCCTGCCTGCGCCGGCCGTCGCCCGGACCGCTGGTACCAGCCATTCCTCGGCGCGCGCCAGCAGGGACGCGTCATCAACGGCAGGCCACGGTTCCCCCAGCACCCGGTGCAGCAGTGCGAGCCGCGCCCGCAGCACGCCGGCAGGATGCTCGCCAACCTCCCAGGGCAGGAAGTCCAGTCCTTCCTCGCTGCCGCGCTCGACGACGGCGCGTGCCACCGCCTGCGCCGAGGGCACGGACAGCGGCGTCTGGGACAGGGTGATCGCGCCCAGGCCACGGACCCGGCGGGCTCGCAGCCGGTCCTGCTCCCAGCTGACCTCCTCGCGCTCGGTCAGCCACCTGGCAGCCACGGCGAGCGCCAGCTCCTCGTCAACAGGGGCGCCACCACGTACCAGCGCCTCGGCGCGTCCAGGCGCGCGGTCAACCTCAGCCACCGCCAGCCACTGGGAGGCTGCCAGAGGGGAGCCTGCTGCCACGCGCATCCCCACACCTCCGACCCCGACGTACCTCGCCTCCTGACCGGCTGCAGGCAGGGGACCACGGCGGCAGGCGATCCACTGCGGATGAGCCAGGGCCGCGACCAGGCCGACGGCGTCCACGCTCGCGGTCGGCGCCTGGCCAAGGGCCTGACTCGTGCGGGATGCCACCTCAGCGACGGCCGCGGCGAGGGCCTCGCCTCCGCCCAACGTGCGGCCGTGGGCCGCGGCACGCTCCAGACGCCGGGCCTCCTCGTGCCAGGAGCGCGCGCCGTCCCCACCCGCGCGTACCGAGCGAGCCAAGGCCGTGAGGTCGCCACCGGGAGCGCGCAGCCCTGCGGTCAGCAGCGCCGTCGCCTGTGCTGCCCGGTGCTGCCCCACAACCTCGGCCGCCAGGAGCAGCGCGCGAGCCTCACGGACCGGAGCGGGAACCGCCGCGACCGCACGTCCCAGCGCCGTCACGCTGCCAGCCTCATCGATCAGGCCCAACTCGCTCAGGGCCTGTGAGGCCACCGCCATCGCAGGCTCGGGCGGGGCATCGAGCCAGATCAGGCCGCGCCCACCCGGGGCGCCCCACACCGCCAGCTCCAGCGCCGTGCGGGTCAGGTCCGAGGACAGGATCTCGGGCGTCGGCGCCTGGGGCGCGCGGGCCCAGTCCACCTGCGTGCAGCAGCGCACGACGACGCCCGGCCCCTCGCGCCCGGCACGCCCGCCGCGCTGGATCCCCTCCGCCCGGGACTCGCCGACGGTCACCAGGCCGGACATCCCAGAGGCCACGTCCACGCGAGGCTCACGTGCCAGCGTGGCGTCGACGACGATCCGCACGCCCGGCACGGTCAGCGAGGACTCGGCGACGTTCGTCGCCACGACGACGCGTCGCCGGCCAGGAGACGAGGGGGCCAGGGCCGCGTCCTGCGCCGCAGCCCCCAGGCGGCCGTGCAGCGGCAGGACGTCCACGCCGGGCGGCACCTGGCTGCGCAGGCGGGCGACGACGTCGTCGACCTCCCGGGCCCCGGGAAGGAAGACCAGGACGTCCCCGGAACCCTCCAGCGCCTGGAGCGTGGTGGAGGCGACGTGGGCGAGGAACTCGCGCGCAACGCCGTGGGCGGCGAGCCTGGACACGCCTGCGGGCGGGGGCGCCCACCGCTCCTGGAGCGGGTGCAGGGCAGAGGGGACGTCGAGGACCGGGGCCGGCGTGCCCTGGCTGCCCAGCATCTGCGGCAGGCGCGCAAGGTCCAGGGTCGCGGACATGGCGACGAGCGTGAGGTCCTCGCGCAGGGCTCGCGCGTCCAGCAGCAGGGTGAGCAAGAGGTCGCCCTCGATGGAGCGCTCGTGGACCTCGTCGAGGATGACGGCGTCGACACCCGGCAGGTCAGGCTCAGCCTGCAGACGGCGCAGTGCCAGGCCTGCGGTCACCACCTCGATGCGTGTGGCGGGGCCGACCTGCCGGTCCCCGCGCACGGCGTAACCCACACTCTGGCCGATCTCCTCGCCGAGCAGGCTGGCTAGGCGCCGAGCCGCGGCCCGGGTCGCGACTCGCCTGGGCTGGGTGACCAGGACGCGGCCGGGCTGGGAGGCGGCGCCCGGGGCGTGCCCTGCGCTGCGGTGTGCGACGACGTCGGCCACGAGCGGCGGCACGAGGGTGGTCTTTCCCGTCCCTGGCGGGGCGGTGACGACGACGCACGCGCCCTGCGGCGGCGTCGTCGCCTCAGCGGTGAGCAGCTCACGCAGGCGCGGCAGGCCAGCCACCACCGGAAGCTGCGGCGGGTCGGCCAGCAGGAGGGCGATGGGGTCGGAGGGAGGTCCGGACGGCGTGCTGCTCACGCGGCCATTGTGGCTGGGCCGGACAGCGAGTGTCAGGCACTGCTGTCCGGCCCAGCCGGTTGAGGGGGTGGGTGCTCCTAGAACTCGGCAACCTCACGAGCTAGGCCCAGGTAGCTGCGCGGGTCTGTGGCGGCCTCCAGGTCGATACCAGCCACGGCCTCGCGGGTGTCCGGACGTGACTCCAGGTACTCACGCAGGCTGACGCCTGTGCGCTGGTACTGCGTGACGTACTCCTGCAGGACGTCGTGTGCCTTCTCGTGGCCGATGGCAGGAGCGAGCTGCATGAGGACGTGCTCGGTCAGCAGGAGCGGCCCCTCCAGCTCAGCGCCCTTGCGCAGAGCCTCCTCGTTGACGTGGAGGCGGCCGAGAAGTCCTAGGAGCTTGGCCTGCGCGCCACCCAGGGTCACCAGGACACGCGGGAGGGTGTCACGCTCGATCTCGAGCTGGCGGTGGTCGCGCTCGTGGGCCGCGGGGGGGTGACATGAGCAGGGACGCCGTCGCACCCGTGACCACACGCGCTCCGACGGCCGTCTTCATCGTGGCGAAGGGGTTGCGCTTCTGAGGCATGGCGGAGGAGCCCGAGGCATGGGCGTCCATGACCTCGACCTTCAGGCCTCTTCCCGTTCCTTGGATGCTGCCGTGTTCGAGAAGGTCGCCGACCTGCTGGCCGATGAGAACCGTCGGCTCCACCTGGCGGCGGTGGCCTCAGGATGTCCAGTGATGCGCTACTTCGCCACGCTCCTTGGGTACCTACGGGGCAATGTCGTCCTTCTGGACGGTCCGGACGTGTGGGCTCACGCTGCTGCCGGGATCGACTCGGACAGCGTCGTCATGGTCTCGGTGTTCGACCGCTCACCCGCTCCCGTTGCCGCTTTGATCGAGACTGCCTCCGAGGCGGGCGCGAGCACGGTGATGGTGACCAACCGTCCGGGCGGACCCCTGACGGCAGAGGTCGACCACCTGTTGGCGATCACGAGCCAGTCCAGCCCGATGTTCCGCAGCCGGGTCCCGCTCATGGCCGTGCTGGAAGCCCTCCTGGACGCGATCTGCGTGCGGGTGGAGGGTGCTGACGAGCGAGCGGGCAGGATCGAGAAGTTCTTCGAGCGCGCCGGGAGCTATGTCACCTCATAGACGTGGGTGCGAGCCGCTCCGCGCAGGGCGCTGGCCTCGCACGCTCTGAGCTTGGTAACAACGGTGATAGCTCCTCCCTGACACACTCAGGGCGATCACCGTCATCATCGTCTCCTTCCTCAGGGGGAAGGCATGAGTGCCTAAGCCGGGTACCCTCAGCCAGGAGGCAACTGATCACGCGACGAGGAGGAGCCGTGTCGCCCAAGCCCACTGGCGTCACTGCCGGCGCACATCCCGGCACCTGGGACGAGGACCCGACGGCGGCCTCGATCCTCCTGGCCACGGGTCGGCCGCGTCACGACCTGCTCGTGGTCGCTGAGCCTGCCCTGCTGGCTGAGCTTGACGCCGCGTGGGGACGTCTTGCCGCCCGCGTGCGACTGTCTTTCCTCCCCGGAGTCTCCGCTCCTCAGGTGCCCGGCCAAGAGGACCTGCTGACCTCTCACGACCGCGGGGGCCTGGGTGTGCTCGTGGCGCGCGGTCGCACCTGCCTGTACGAGGGCAAGCCCGCGCGACGGGTGACGGGACTGGCTCGCCTGGCCGCAGGAGCCGGCGTGCGTGCCGCGCTCATGGTCTCGCGCGCCTCCAGCCTTGGCCAGGCCTCGCTGGGTGACTTCCTGGCGGTGGCTGACCACCTCAATCTCACGGGCTCGCCCCTCTTCCCCGCCACCCAGTGCGTGGACGCCTCCTGGGACGAGGACCTCACCAACGCCGTCTCGCGGATCGACGGCGTGCGCGGCGCGGGTGTGGCAGCGCTTGTGCCCGGTCCGGTGCGCCCGTCCAGGTCTGAGGTGACGCTGATGAGCGGGCTGGGAGCGGACGCCGTTGTCATGGACGGTGTGGCTGAGGCGATGGCCCTGGCCGCGCGTGGCGTGCGTGTGGCGGGCCTGGCCTATGTGGATCACGTGGCCGAGGCACACGCGGCGGCTCCCGCTCGCCGTCCGGGGCGACGTGCCGCGGCGCCCAGCCAGGAGGCCTCCGTGACGCATCGCCCGGCGCCCGACGTCGTGCGCGCAGCGGTGGAGACGGTACTGGCCACCCTGCGCTGAGCGGCCCAGTACCCGGACGCCCCTTCTCCTACCCACCTGGACCGTGAGGCTCCAGCCTCATGAAGCCTTTCCTCCTGCTGGCCACGCGTGACGACGAAGGCCCCGCCGACGGCGAGTACGAGGCCCTCCTCGCGCGCACGGGGCTCAGCGAGCGTGAGCTCATTCGCCACCGCTTGGAGGCTGAGCCCATGCCGGAGCTGGACCTCGACCAGTGGTCAGGAATCATGGTGGGCGGCTCTCCCTTCAACACCACCACCCCGCAGGAGGAGTAGTCCGCCGTCCAGCTGCGCGTGGAGGCGGAGTTCGACGCGCTGCTGGACCGCCTGGTGGCGCAGGACTTTCCCTTCCTCGGCGCCTGCTACGGCATCGGCACGCTGGCGCGCCACCAGGGCGCGGTCATCGACTCTCGCTACGCCGAGGAGGTGGATGCCCCGCAGATCACGCTGACGCCGCAGGGGCTGGCAGATCCCTTGTGCGCCGGCATGACCAGTCCTTTCCGGGCCTTCGTGGCGCATAACGACGCCATCAGCGTGCCGCCGCCCGGCGCCGTGGTGCTGGCGACCTCCCAGGCCTGCCCGATCCAGATGCTGCGTATCAAGAACAACCTGTACGCCACACTTCGTGGAGATCTACGCCGCTGAATCTCTGGCCTCACGCCGTCGACGAAGAGGCACCCGGGAATGACGCCGGGCGTCGCCATGTTGTCCTGGCAAAGGGTCTGTGGTGAGAGAGGTTCCGCTATGTCCCGTGTTGTCATCATCGGTGGTCACGGCAAGGTCGCGCTCGCGGCCTCCGCGCTCCTGCGCGACGCTGGCTACGAGGTCGTGTCCGTGATCCGCAACCCCGAGCACGCTGACGAGGTTGAGGCAGCAGGCGCGCGTCCGCTGCTGCTCAGCGTCGAGGACGCGACCCAGGAGGCGCTGGCTAACGCCCTTGGCGGTGCGGACGCCGTCGTCTGGTCCGCGGGAGCCGGGGGCAAGGGAGGTCCGCAGCGTACAGACGCCGTCGACCGCAAGGCCGCCATCCGCTCGATGGAGGCTGCCCGGCAGGCTGGAGTGCGTCGCTACCTCATGGTCTCGTGGGCGGGTTCCTACGGGCACGAGCCGGTGCCGGCGGACCACCCGCTCCGCGCCTACGCCATGGCCAAGCTTGACGCCGACCGCCACCTGGTGGCCAGCGACCTCGACTGGACGATCCTGGGTCCCGGCACGCTGACCACCGAGCCGGCCTCCGGTGAGATCACGGTGGAACGTGATGAGGATGGCGGCTCCCTGCCGACCTCGCGCGAGAACGTCGCCCGCGTCATCCTCGGTGCCCTGGAGGACGACGCCACGATTCGCAAGGTCATCCCCTTCCACGACGGCCGTACCCCGATCGTCCAAGCGTTGTCCCAGGTCCCGCAGGACTACGCAGACCTGTCCTGAGAAGGAGAAGGTGGGTCAGGCGCGCTGGCTCGGCTGACCTTCTCCTCAACGCGCCAGGCGATCGGCGACGGCGGCCAGCACCTGGCTGGTCCCGCCCTCCACACGGATCGTGGCCAGCTCATCAGCCGCCGTGGGCCCGCGGTTGATGACCACGAGATCGGCGCCCTTGGCCACGGCCTGGCGCACGATCCACAGGCCGGTGAGCACGGCCAGGCTGGTGCCCGCAGCGATGACGACGTCGCACTCACCCGCGGCCTGCATCGCCTTTTCCATCGCTGGCGGCAGGGACTCGCCGAAGAACACGATGTCCGGCTTGAGCAGGCCGGAGCACTTCGAGCAGGTAACCGTCTGAAAGCTGCAGGCCTCGGCCGCCGCGCGATCAGCCTCCGGGGTGATCGCCACCCGCGCCGGGTCGCTCTGGCGCGGGTAGTCGGGGTTGAGGGCGCTCAGACGCTGATCGACCTCGGCGCGCGTGAGCACCCGTCCGCACTCCAGGCACACGACGCGGTCGTAGGCGCCGTGAAGCTCCCAGACGGTGGACTGTCCCGCGCGCGAGTGCAGGCGGTCGACGTTCTGGGTGGCGACGCCGGTGAGGTAGCCGGCCTCCTCCAGCCGCGCCAGGGCCCGGTGCCCCGGCGTGGGGCGAAGCGGTTCCAGGAGCTGCCAGGTGGCGTGGTTGCACGCCCACACCCAGCGGTACCACACCGGATCGGAGACGAACTGCTGGAAGTCGACCGGCTCGACCGGTGTGGTTCCCAGGCCGCGGTAGTCGGGGATCCCGGCGTCGGTGGACATGCCGGCCCCGGTGACGGCGAGCGTGCGTCGGCCCGCCATAAGCGCGGCCACCGCCTCGCCGGCCTCGGCCACCTGGTCGGGCTGCGGCGTCGTCTCCTCCGGCTGGCTGTGGTGCGCCGGTTCCATCGCCGGTCTCCTCCGATTCTTTCTTGTCCTGCCCGGTCAGTCCTGGGCGAAGTACTCCACGAAGCGGCGGATGACGCGGCCGGCCTGGTGCTCGTCCACGCTTGCGCGAGCCTCGGTCAGGACGTCGTCAATGAGGCCCGGGTCGCCGTAGCCGGCGTCGGCGTAGATGGACACGCGCTGCAGGAAGCGCTCGACGTCGAGCTCGGGGTTGAACTGGGTGCCGTAGACGTTGCGTCCCACCCGAATCATGTGGACCGGGCAGTCTGCCGAGCTGGCCAGGAGCGTGGCGTGCTCAGGCACTGCGGCCGCGCCCTCGTGGTGCCCGACGAAGGCGGTAAAGGTCTGGGGCATCCCCTCCAGCAGGGGGTCCGCGCGCCCCTCGGCGGTGAGGAAGATGTCCGTGGCGCCCAGGTCCTCGGCGTAGCGGCGCGAGGTGGGTGTGCCGAGGTAGCCGGCCAGCACCTCCAGCCCGAAGCCGGTGGCGAGGACGGGCACGCCTTCCCTGAGGGCAACCGCCAGCAGCTCGCGAACCTGCTCCTCCACACGCACCTGGGTGCGGGTCTTGGAAGCCTCCGCGGTGGACAGGTCGTAAGGGCTGCCGCCAATGAGCACGCCGGAGACGTCGCCGGCCTGGAAGGAGCCGAGGAAGTCGACCTCCTCTAGGCGCACGTGCTGAAGCTGGTCACGCTCCAGGCCGCCCTGCAGGAGGAAGGACTCGTACTCCTGCTCGGCAGCCTCGATCTCCGGACGCGTCGACACCATGATGAAGGGCTTCACAGGTCCACTGTAAGGCCCCGGGGCTGAGGCGCGGCTGCGTCCCACCCACCGGGCGGCGCAGCGAGGAGGCTTACGCGGAGACCAGGAGCATGAGGGCGAGCCAGGCTACGCAGGAGGCCAGCCCGACGATGATCGCGAACCAGGCCAGGGACTGGCCAGTCTCGTAGCGGTGACGCATGGTCGCCAGCGCCAGCGCCCCGATCGCGGCCGCGATGAGCCCGAGGGCCGGGACGAAGGAGAGCAGGGCCAGGACGAGGGCGGTGACCGCCAGGGGGCTGGTGCGGGCTCGAGGTGCCTGGTAGCCAGGGCCGGCGAAGACCTCCGCGGGCCGCAGCTGCTCAGTACCGGGGAAGGGGCGGCGCGCCTCGGCTCGGGGGTAGGACGCCGTCCCCGCGCCCGCTCCGGTCTGTGCCAGGCCAGGACGAGGGCCTGTGGCGGTCGTGCCGGCGGTGGTCGAGGGCGAGTGGGGCGTCGTCACGCCTCCATCATGCCCTATGACCTGTGGGGCGTCGTGGGCATAGGGCGTGTACGAGCCTGAAACGTCGGGGCGTCTAGACTGGAGCCCCGGCAGGGCTCTGCCGGGTCCTGACGCGTGGCGCGGGAGCCAGCTCGCGCGCTGCCACCCGTCCCCTCCCATTCGCGACAGGAGCACCTGTGCCCACCTCCTCCTCAGACCGCCCCGCGCTCACGCGCGGCTGGCGCCTTCACGGCGACGGCCGTTCGATCGCTCCCGGTGAGGTCGTCTCTCCGGCTGAGCGCCTGACCTGGCCCCGCACCATCGGTATCGGCGTCCAGCACGTGGTCGCCATGTTCGGTGCGACCTTCCTCGTTCCCCTGCTCACCGGCTTCGAGCCCTCGACCACGCTGTTCTTCACCGGCGTGGGAACCCTCCTCTTCCTCGGGATCACGGCGGGGCGTCTGCCCAGTTACCTGGGGTCCTCCTTCGCTCTCATCGCTCCCATCGGCGCTGTCACCGGCTACGTGGCCGGCGGCGGCGAGGCGATCGACCCTCACCTGGCCTCGCTTGCCCAGGGTGGGGTCATCAGCGCCGGTGCCGCCCTGGTGGTGGTGGGCCTGATCGTCCACTTTGCCGGAGCGGGCTGGATCGACCGGCTCATGCCTCCGATCGTCACGGGCGCCATCGTCTCCCTCATCGGCTTCAACCTGGCGCCCTCGGCGTGGAACAACGTCAAGACTGCGCCCGTGACCGCCCTGGTGACGATCGTGGCGATCCTTCTCATCACCGTGCTGTTCAAGGGCATCATCGGACGCCTGGCGATCCTCATCGGTGTGCTCATCGGCTACGCCACCGCCTGCGTGCGCGATGAGGTGGACTTCTCCGCCATCGCCTCGGCCGACTGGATCGGTGCCCCCACCTTCCGGGCCCCGGCCTTCGACCTGAGCCTGCTGGGCCTGTTCGTTCCGGTGGTGCTCGTGCTCGTCGCGGAGAACATCGGTCACGTCAAGTCCGTCTCCGCGATGACGGGGGAGAACCTCGATGACGTGACGGGCCGGGCCCTGTTCGCTGACGGTCTGTCCACGATGCTGGCCGGCAGCGGCGGAGGTTCGGGTACCACCACCTACGCCGAGAACATCGGCGTCATGGCCGCCACCCGCGTCTACTCCACGGCCGCCTACGTGGTCGCGGCGATCACGGCGCTGGGACTGTCCATGCTGCCGAAGTTCGGCGTCATCATCGCTACCATCCCCGCGGGTGTCCTCGGCGGTGCCGCCACGATCCTGTACGGCATGATCGGCATGCTGGGAGTGCGCATCTGGGTGCAGAACCGTGTGGATTTCTCTGACCCGGTCAACCTCAACACCGCTGCCGTGGCCATGGTGGTGGCGATCGCCGACTACACCTGGCACTGGGGCGAGATGACCTTCACCGGTATCGCCATGGGCTCGGTGGCTGCGATCGCGATCTACCACGCCATGCGCTGGGTCTCGAAGGTACGCGGGACCAACCTGGAGCAGGCCTCGCCCGCCTCGGCGCCGGCCGGCACTGAGCTGGACGGCCCTGCCTACGCGGCGCGCGCCCGCAAGAAGGGCTGAGCGCGGCTTTCGGACGTGCCTTCAGGCATGCCACCGTGCATCACTGATTGGGGCGTGCCTCCCGGGACCTGGGAGGCACGCCCCAATGACGTCGGAACGCACTCGTGGATGAAGCGCTGCCTCAGTTCGCCGGTGCCTGGCTGGCCTACTCGGTCGGGGCCGCCGTCACGGCAACGCAGCCTTTCGGGGCCGAGATCGGCTCGCCGGCCTTGAGCTGGCCAATCTCGGCGGTAGAGAGGATGGACTGCTTGTACTCCGCGCCGAGCACGACGCTGACGGTCGGGTCAGAGGCGTCGGCGGTCTCGTCGATGGTGACGTTGACGGTGCCGGTGAAGGCTCGGGCGAGGGTGTAGGCGTTGGTGAGTCCGGCCTGAGATGTGGTGATCAGGACGTTGCCGTCGTAAGAGCCACGGGGCCAGTCCGCCGTCGCCGTCACGGTCAGGCCCGACTCCGTCAGGGTCTGGGTGACGTCCCCGGCCAGTCCTGTGGTGTCCGTGCCGTTGTAGACGTTGACGGGGATGGACGTGACCTCAACAGTCGCCGCGTCCGCAGGCGGGCAAGGCTGGATCACGGGGGTCGCCTCGTCCTTGGCGCTGGAGAACCCAGGCTCGTAGGGGGCTGGCACGATCCCGGTCCACAGCAGCAGGCACACCAGGGTCAGGACCACCATGGTGGCCAGGATTCCTCCGATGACCATCGTCTGGCGGTGCTGGAGACGACGGCGGTACTCAGCGCGCGGGTCTAGGGGAGTGCTCACCCGCCCACAGTAACCGAGTTGGTGTGCGAGGGTCAGGATCCCTTGGTCTTGCGCCGTCAGGCCGCCGGCGGCGGCGGGGCAAGGAGGGCGCGCCCCTCGTTGTCCAGCTCCAGCACCCGTGCGTGGAGGACGGTGCGTCCCTGCAGGGCGGCACGCAGGGCGCGGTGCAGGCCGGTCTCCAGGTACAGCTCACCCTGGTAGGCCACGACGTGGGCGAACAGGTCTCCGTAGAAGGTCGAGTCGTCGTCGAGGAGGTTGCGCAGATCGAGGGTCGAGCGCGTGGTGATGAGCTGGTCCAGGCGGATCTGCCGAGGGGCGATGACGGACCAGTCGCGCTGCGCCTCGACCCCATGGGCGGGATAAGGGGCGCGGTCGCCGACGGCCTTGAAGATCACGGGGTCATGCTAGCGGCCGGCTGTGGCACCCGGGTGGGACCCTCCACGAGCCGGCCGGGTCCGGGGCAGGGATGACGACGACGCAGCCGGCAGTCAGGTGGCCAGCCTCAGCGCGTGGCCGCTGCGGTCAGCTCGGTGGAGTCTGAGGAGGTCAGCAGGCACAGGAGGGTGCGGTCCCCGGCCTTCCATGAGGTCTGGGTGGGGGAGAGGAACTGGGCCCGGTAGGTGGGGTGCTCGGTCTGGTTCTCCAGGTACGGGGAGACGGCCTCCTGGCAGGCGACGCTAGCCTGCTCGCGCAGCGCGGAGAGTTCGGGCAGAGCCGCCTCGCTCAGCCTGGTGACGCTGAGGACCTCGTAGAGGTGCGGTTGGGAGCAGGTCACCACGGTGACGAGGTCGATCTGGCTGGGCACCTGGGCGGGGGTGCTGGAGTCCTGGGGCTGAGGACTGGCTGGCTCAGTGGCAGAGGTCTGAGCCTCGGTGGAGGAGGGCAGGAAGCAGTCGCCGGCTTGCAGGTCCTGGACTGAGGTGAGGGCAGCATCCGGCGAGGTCGAGGCGCTGGGTGAGGCTGCGTCGTCGGCCATGGGGGTGGCCGAGGTGGTGGCAGGTGAGGCTGGCGACGTGCTTCCCGTGGCCGCTGTGCCACCCGAGCAGGCACCGAGGCCGGCGGCCAGGAGAGCGACGAGTGCGGCGTGAGTGGCGAGGGTATGAGCAGGTGCGCGCATGGGCCAAGCCTGTCAAAGACGCTGGCGCGGACAAAGACGACGCCGTCAGCCGGGTCAGAAGAAGGTGGTGGCGTCGCGGTTGATGAAGGCGCCGTGGTGCGTCGTCGTATTCCAGCAGGTCAGGCCGGCCTCCTCACTGGCGCACACGGTGGTGCCGAAGTACACCAGCGCGCCGTAGGTTGCCGTGGGTGTGCCGGGGTAGTCGAACCAGGGGGCGTCGCCCTTGAGGCCGATCTCCTGAGCGTCCAGGCTGACCCACCACTTCGAGTCGCCGGTCATGGGCGCGGTGCCGTAGGTCTCGTCGGTGATGTAGGACATGACGCCGCAGCCGGCGGAGGTGGCGGAGATGTCGCAGCCGATGTTGCCCGACGGCGTCTTGAAGGAGGCGACTCCGCTGGCGTTGGGGACCAGTGGGGTCGCCTTGGCCGGGAGGGGACCGCCGGCCCCGGCGTAGGCGCCGGCCGGGAGGTTGGGGTTGGTGGCGGGAGCGGCTGAGGCCAGGGGCTGATCCTTGGTCAGTGGGGCGGCCGAGGCGGTTTCGGACGGGGTGGACGAGGGCGCGGAGGTGGAGGCGGTGTCGCGCGGGCTGGCGGCGGTGGTTGCGGTGACGGGGAGCGGGGAGTCCGCGGCGCAGCCGGCGGCCAGCGGTGCAAAGAGGAGGAGGGGAAGGAGGCTCAGGGCGCGAGAGCGGAGGGAGGAGGTGGGGTGGTTCATGGGCATACCTGAGGGGAAGTGTCCGGTGTGGCCAGGGTAGTCCGGGTGGCGGCCGCAGTCGTGGGTGGTGGCCTGGGGGGGGGTGATCGCGCGTGTTGATCGCTGAAAACAAGGATCCCCGGAACCGTTGCGGTTCCGGGGAAGGTGGTGGCGGAGGATGGGGGATTCGAACTCCTGCACAGGGTGTTTTCCGCTAAATCACGCGGTTGCGTATTCCGCATGATTCCGGGCTTCATAGGTCTACATCGGTTCGTGTCGGTGGTTGCCGGTACGGTCCGTTGTTGATCGGATCAACGCTCGGGAGGATTGAAAGATATGTCTTCCATCCGCCACAAGAGGCGCAAGGACGGCACCGTCTCCCACCAGGTCCTCTTCCGTCACGAGGGCCGACAGACCTCCGCGACCTTCGAAAACCTGGACTCTGCCCGCCGCTTCTCACGCATCGTCGACGAGCTCGGCCCGGCCGAGGCCCTGGCCATCCTCGACCAGGCCCCGCAGACGCCCTCCAGCCTTGTCACCCTCGGGGACCACGCCCACCGCTACATCGACTCCCTGACCGGCGTGCAGGAGGACACCCGCGCCCGCTACCGACGCCAGGTCGACGGGCCGCTGTCCTCCCTGGCCGTCCTGCCCCTGGTGGCCGTCTCCACCGACGCCGTCCACGCCTGGGTCAACGAGCAGGAGGCCGACGGCTTCGCGCCCAAGACCATCGCCAACCGCCACGGCCTGCTCTCCGCCATCCTCGCCGACGCGCAGCAGCGCGGCATGATCGACCGCAACCCGGCCGCCGGGACGCGGCTACCCAGGGGACTGCACCAGGAGATGGTCTTCCTGACCCCGCAGCAGTTCGCTGCCCTGCGGTCAGTCACCCCCGAGCACTACCGACCCCTGATCACCTTCCTCGCCTCAGCAGGACTGCGCTGGTCCGAGGCCACAGCACTCACCGTCGCAGACCTCGGCACCGACGCCGTCAACGTCAACAAGGCATGGAAGAAGGTCGCCGGAGGCTTCAAGGTCGGCCCTCCCAAGACCCGCCGCGCCAACAGGCACGTCGCGCTCGCCCCCGACGTCGCCACCGCGCTCGCGGCCCTGGCCGAGGGCAGGAAGCGCACCGAACCGCTGTTCACCACCCCTGCCGGCACCACTGTGCGCCACAACGTCTTCTTCCAGTACGTGTGGGCGCCGGTCACGCGCCTGGCGATGGGGCAGGAGGCCAGGGCCAAGCAGGCGGGCCGCTCGAAGGTCTCCTCCCTCCTGAAGGGTGTCGAGCCGCTACCGAAGGGCAGAGCGCTGGACGTCCGCCCACGCATCCACGACCTGCGCCACACCGCCGCCTCCTGGATGATCGCGGCCGGCCTTGACCTGGTCACTGTCCAGTACATGCTCGGCCACGAGTCCGTTACCACGACCGCCGACCTCTACGGTCACCTCCTGCCCGAGCGTCGCAAGGCCGCCGCCGACGCCATGAGCGCCATGCTCAAGCGCGCTGCCGGGTAGGGGCCAGCAGTATCTATCGGTATTTACTGGGACACAACGGGAACCAAGGGGGTGACCCGGGAACTCCTGCGTGTTGTAATGGATGAACAGAGCCAGAGCCTCACGGGCGCTCCGGCCATGAGCCGCTGACGGGAGGAAGCATGAAGAGTCCGTTCGCAACCCCAGCCCGATGGGGCTCCGAGCAGCTGCTCGCCACCGCCAGGTACATCCGAGACCTGGAGGCGGCTGACAGGATGAAGATCCAGAAGCTCCTCTACTACGTCCAGGGCTCCTACCTCGCACAGGCGGGCAAGCCCCTCTTCCCCGAGGAGCCTCAGGCCTGGAAATACGGCCCCGTCTACGTGCCCGTCTACGCCTCCGACAAGCGCAACACCGGAGCGGTGGACGAAGCAGACGAGTCCGTGCTGACCGACCCTCAGAAGGCGCTCATCCGGGCCGTGGTCGAGCGGTACCGCGGCTACGGATCGGTCGACATGATGAACCTGACCCACAAGGCAGGTCCGTGGACCCAGGCCAGAGGAGACCTGCCTAAGGACGCAGACTCCAAGGAGCCGATCACCCACCAGTCCATGATGCGGTTCTTCTCTACCTCGGACGAGACGACCATCGTCCCGGCTGTCTCACAGGAGGCCCGCTGGGACGAGGCCTCCAGCACCCGCATGGAGGATGAGGAGAACCGCTGGGCCGGCCTCCTCGCGCGCCTCGCCTCGTGACCGCAAGCGACATCGGCACTGACCTGCACGGCTTCGCGGTCCGGTACAACCGCCACGCCTGCGGCGCTGACCACACTCTCCTCTCACAGGAGAAGCTGGCCAGCGCCTGCGGGCGCGCGTTCCAGACATTCGACGGCGCTCCCCTTGCCCCGCGGGTTACACAGCGGGCAGCAATGATCCTCGACGCCATCAACCAGGCCCACGCCTTCCAGGACGGAAACAAGCGCACGGCGTGGATGTGCATGATCTACTTCCTCGACCGCTCCGGCTTCACCATCGAGGACGTACCCGAGGAGGAAGCAGAAAGGCTCGTCCTCGACGTCGTCACCCACCAGATCGACCTCGTGGCCATCGAGGCCTGGATCGCTGCCAGGCTCCTCACCCGTAGATAGCCACCCTCCTCCACCTCAGGAAGCGAGCAGCGAACCGCCGCGCGCTCGCGGGCTAGTCCCAGGGGTCGAGGGTGGCCTGGAGGGCCTGGACGACCCACACGGGCACACCCAGCTCCTCCGCGATCGCCCCGGGCCAGGGGCCGACCTCACGCTCGGCCTCCTCTAGCGCGTCGATGCTGACGAGCTGGCGGGCCACCGCGAGATCGATTCGGGCCTCGACGGCGTCGGACTGGTGCCCGTCGTCGCCTCTCCATGCGTGCTCTAGCTCGTGCATGAGTGCGGGCACGCTCACCCACTCAGGGTCCCCGTCCTGCAGCCAGATCGTGGACTGGGAGTGGTCGTAGCAGCCTGCCATCTCACCCGGCAGGTGGCCCCAGCGAACACGGACACCCTGCTCCGCGCACTCGCGCAGCAGGGCGTCCAGGGTTGGTCGGGTCACGCACGGCAGGCTAGAGGCGCCCACCGACACGAACTCGGACCGTTAACAGGGGAAGGGCTCAGAGGGGCTCGACGCGCATCTGGTCTGAGCGCAGGTTCGGTATCCGGTAGGCGGTGGGCTCCTGCCGCCACGAGGCGATGACGAAGGGGAGCCCGGCCAGCACGATCGCTGTCTGCCGCGCCAGGGCGTCTGGCCCGACCAGGCCGGACATGGAGAACCCAATCCAGTGCAGGCCGCAGGATGCGAGAGCCGTGCGCTCAGAGTCGTCCTCAAGCTGGTGCGCGTCCATTGTGATGATCGCCGAGTAGTCGCGTGCCTGCAGGTCCTCGAACAGGTCGAGGTCCTTGACCCCTCCCTGGAGCCCTTCCCGTGCTGGGGTTCCGAACCAGTCGCGGCGGTACACCTGGCTCAGTGCGTCGGCCACGGTAGGGATGAGGTTCTCGTCGACGTAGAACTTCCGCTGGAAACGGCTCACGCCACGGCCCTCACCTTCTGGTCGAAGGCGACCGCGTCAAGCGCGGCCTCGGCAGAGACGCCGGGGTAGTAGTCACCGATGTTCTCGACGGTGATCTCGTGGCCGTCAATGACCTGCGCGACAGTGTCGTAGGGGACTCGGGTGCCGGCGATGGTGGGCCACCCGCCCATCCGTGCGGGCTCCACCTCCAGGTACCGCTCGGGGCGCCGGAAGTCCACGACGGTGTCGCCACGGAAGTTCAGGAAGGTCCCGGTCAGCTCCTCGAAGGTGAACATGTCCCGCTGTCCGGGGTGGACGACCAGGTCGTAGACGTCCTGGTCGGGGCCTTCGACGAAGATCGTGGTCCCGTCTGTACCAAACCGGTAGGCGGAAGGGTGGTCCATCATGTCCAGGACGTTGAGGTTGGCGAACGCCTTGGAGATCTTCTGCAGTGAGACCTCGTTACGCAGCTTCGCGATAGAACGCAGCGCGATCAGGTCGCGCATGGAGTACAACGGCGGCCGCTTAGGACGGACCTCGGGAACAATCAGCCCCTTGGCTCTCCAGGTGTGCAGCTGAGCGGGAGTAACACCCGTCAGCACAGACGTCAGGTTCAGTGGGAACGCCATCACGCCTCACCCCCTCTCAGGCGCCGGACCACACAGCACCATTGTCACAGCCGGGAGCCAGGAAGTCACCGCTGCGACGCCGCAGTCTTTACCCATCTTCCTCACTCCTCCCAGCCGGGGTTGACCTGAGACTCCTCACCCAGGTCCTCACGCCACCCAGTCCGCTCCGCGATCTCCCGTGCGCGACCGGGATGCATCTTCGCCGCCATCCGCTCCCACACGGGCTGCGGCACGTCATCCGCCTCCGCTGGACGTAGCGGCACCACCTTCGCTGTCGCAGCGTCGTCGGGCACAGGCTCTCCGACGACGGCGTCGCCCGCTCGCGCGACAGCCTCCTCCGCCTCACGCACCACCTCAGACGCCGTCAACCCCAACGCACGGCACATCGCGTCGAGTTCGTTGACCGTCATCGCTTGATTGCTGGCCAGTACTGCAAGAACGCGGTCCTTGCCTACGCCAATCTGCTCGGCCAGTGCTCTGCCTGAGACTCCAAGCTCGGATGCAACGTCATTGATGCGCTCAGCGAGCAGCGGCTGCAACTGGCCGACTTCCAGTGGTCGTCTTCCCATAGGGAGATTGTCGCGGATTGACGACACGCAGGGAACCCACTTGACACTGTCGCTAAATACCGCCATGCTTCATCTGTCGCTAATAAACGACATGGGAGGTAGGCATGGACATCGGAACTCAGATCCGCGAGGAGGCTGAGAGCCAGGGCTACACGGTGAAAGGATTCGCTGCAGCCCTCGGCCGCAACCGCCAGGTCATCTCGGCCAAGCTCAATGGCGGGGCTCCAATCACGAATCTCGACATGGAAGACTTCTCGCGCGTCCTACGCGTACCGGTCTCCGAGCTCTTTCACCGCGCCGAGCAGGCCGAGGCAGGCGCCGTCGCCGACCCCGCCGCACCCGCCGACACGGCCGCGCTCGCGGGCTCGGCCACCCACCTGTCTGCTGACGAGGTGGAAGGGCCGAGCGAGGCTGAGCTGGAGGCTCACGTCGAGGCGTGCGACTCGTGCACGTGCGCCGAGGACGCCCTGGAGCACGCCCGCCAGTCCGCCGAGGAGGTGGCGTGAGGTGGGTGCCGCTCGTGCTCTCAGTGGGGTTCGCGCTGGTCAGCGTGGCTGCTGCCGCCGGGGTGATGCCTGCGTGGGAGGCGCCGGCCTGGTGGCGTCGTCGAGTTCGAGCACGCCGTCGTCGATCCGGATCGTCCGAGACCGTCGTCGCCCGGCGCGAGCCGGACGGACCGTCCACTCCAGTGTCACTCGGACCTGCTCGGGCTTGGGCCGGTCCGGTGTGGGAGTTTCCTCGAAGCGACCTATCTGGCCCGGGCCGACGGGAGCGTATGTCGGTAGGACGACGAGGCGTGCTTGTCCCGCCGGTGGGATCTGGGCCAGGTGTGTCAGCGGGGAGAAACCTCGCGCGTCTGTCTCGTCGAGGTTCGCGAAGAAGACTGCGCAGTCGCTGGAGGCCACGGTGACGTCCAGCGCCGGCCCGTCGCCGACGTTGACCAGTGCTGCCAGGTACTGCTCGCCCGGACTGGTGCGCATGCGCGCCGGGTCCCGTGTGAGCGCTCCGATGACGGAGGTGGTGGCTCGGGCTGGTTCGAGACGCCACTGCGGCGTGGGTTGCCAGTACCAGGCCTTCCAGATCGTGATTCCTGCGCTGAACGCTGAGATTCCCGCTGCTACCCAGGAGGAGACCGTGCCTGCGTCTGCCATGTCCATGACCTTATCTGCCAGTGCGCGGTCGCACGCCCGCCAGTCCGCCGAGGAGGTGGCGTGAGATGAGCCAATTTCGGCTGCGCACGTCGTCTGGTGATGCTCTGTGTGTCCCTGAGGACGCTGAGATGACTCTCTTCCTCGACGAGGACGGCTTCATGCGGATGAGGACCGAGGTCTACGTCGACTCCGTCAATATCGGGCTCATGACGTCGAGGGAGCCTGACAGCGGCCCTGCCCCTACGGAGGGGCCAATGCTGGAGGGCAACCAGTGCCGGTTACAGCGTCTTCAGCACTGCTCCGATGAGGGTTCCAAGGTGCTCGGTCATGCGGGTTGTCCATGCGCTCCGCTCGTCGAGGCGCTCTCGGCTCTCGGTGATCCTGAGGCGCTGCTCAGTGATTGTTCTGGTGTCGACATTAGCGTCTTCCAGCCGTTCCAGGATGTTGAGGACCTCGTCGTAGCCGGTGGCGAGTCCCTGAAACTCCTTATGCGTGAGCGAGTTAAGGGCGGAGACGACTTCGCACGGTTCGTCGAGCGCGTGGGCGGTCTGTCGTTGCGCGGACCGAAGGTCCTTGACCTGCGTGCGCAGCTTGGCGATCTCAGCCTTGCGCTTCGCGTGAGTCTTGCTCTTGTCTCCCATGACTCCTCCTCGGTAGGTGGTGACGAGGTCGAGGTGGGTGCTCCGGCGTCGTTGACGGGTAGTGGTGCCTCGGAGCCTACCGAGGAGGCCTCTTCGGGTCCTGAGGGCGGGGAAGGGGTGCGTGATGGACGCGTACGTCTCTACTGACTCAGCGGCCTCCGTCGAAGGGGAGCCAGCGATGAAGACGTATGGGCATATCTCAACGGTGGCGCCATGCCGCCCCTATGCGAAGATTGACGGTGATGAACGTGGACGAGACCGAGGCCCGCAGGCTGCTCGCAGAGGTCAGGAGGACCAGCGAGGAGACCAGGGTGCTGCACGCCCAGATGATGGATGTCTCGGCGGAGAGGTCTGCGGCTGTGAGGGCTGCGCTCGATGCGGGTATCCCGCGGACACGTATTGCGGAGTCTGCGGGGGTTGCTCGCACGATGATCTATCGCATCGCGGCAGAGGGCGAGTAGACGAGAATTGTCAGCATGTGCTGACGGTGCTACAGTCATCACTGTCAGCGGGTGCTGACAATTGTCTTGAAAAAGAACCCCGTGAGCACGTCTTGATTGGCGTCTCGCGTGCTCACGGGGCCATCGCTCCCATAGGGGGGAACATGCCCAAGGATACCCATACCCAAAACGCTTATTCGCGTCCGCACTGTTCGTGTGGGGCGTTCCTGGCTCGTGGCCACGAGACATGCACGAAATGCCAGAGGCCCGTCATCGGGTCTGCTGGTGTGCATGCGTCTGGTCGCGTGGAGCGTGAGAGGCGTGCGGTGATGCACGTGCTTGACGTGATCGACGCCAGTGTGCCGACGTCGCTGGCGGAGTTCTCGCCCAGTGACATCGCTCTGGTGGTCGGGTTGACGCTTGACGCGGTCGAGGAGCCTGAGCGGCGTCGCGTGCTGGTCCCCGTCAAGGGGGTGGCGTGATGCCGTGGTTCGTATTGGATGGCGGGCACCGATCTGATCGGATGGCACAGGCGGTCGCCCGTCCGTCGTACCAGGTGCTCGGTGGTGGCCGTGTGGGCGTGCCGTGCATGGTGTGCGGGGACCTGATTCCTACCTACGCCGACGAGCTCTTGAGCGAGATCGTCAGGGGTGACGTCTTGTGTGGAGGGTGCCTGGCGGCACGCAGGGAGCGTCGTATCCACCTCGTCATAGAGGCGGACGCTGAGCGCGTGAGGTTCGTGGTGGAGGGGTCACGCTTCCGTCTCGTCAAGAAGGACGTCGCCGTCGTCGAGCAGTTGGAGGACGGGGTTGACCTGCCTCTGGTGGCAGACGTCGAGCCAGACCTCGACATCCTCCATGACGGAGAGGGTGGCCGGAGGGACCTTCGGAGCGCGGTCTCCGGTGTAGATGTACCGGATGTCGGAGTGAGGTCCGCCGTTGGGAACGTGGGAGACCCACTCGCGTGTGAGGCCGTCGTCGTAGAAGAAGCCGCCGATGCGTCGACAGCTGATGAAGGCGTGGGGCAGGCGGCGCAGAGCCTCAATGCTGACCCTCATCTTGACTCCGTCGATCTCGACGTGAGCGTCGTCCAGGATGCCGTTTTGCATGATGACTCCTCCTCGGTAGGTGGTGACGAGGTCGAGGTGGGTGCTCCGGCGTCGTCGACGGGTAGTGGTGCCTTTGAGCCTACCGAGGAGGCCCCCGCAGCGGTCGTCCCTTCGTCTTCGGGGCGTACTGGCTGCTGTGGGAGGTGCGGGTCGGGCGCGGGTGCCGTCTCCTCGCCCGCGTCCGGCACCGCACCGGATTCGGGGTGTGCGTGATGGCCGGGAACGTGGATGTTGCTGCGCTGCCGTGGCGCCTTCTGTCTCTGGCGGAGGCTGCTGCTGCGCTGAATCTCGCGGAGGAGACGGTGCGTAAGAAGGCGGCGGACGGCCGGATCGGGTATGTGCGGGAGGGCCGTAAGGGGCCGATGTCGTTCACCGTGGAGCAGCTTCAGGAGTGGACCCGGGCCAATAGTCATGACCCGGTTAGGCCGGCGCCGGGACCTGATGTGGCCGAGAGCCTGCCGGCTGTGGCGTCTGCTGATCGTGATGCGGGAGCGCGGCGTCCGTCTGGGCCTATGGGCTTGTCTGAGAGGTCTGCGGCGCGGCGTCGTCGCAGGGCTGGTGGTGCGCGATGAGGGCCCGGTATCTGCCGCGTCATCGCGCGGCGAGTAGGGGGCTGGTGGCTGTGGTGGCCACGGCCCTGGGCCTGGCCCGTGAGCAGGGCCGGGTGCTGTCGATTCTGGATGTGCTGGCACGTGAGGAGGCGTGTGATGAGGCCTGAGGCGAGTGACGTCATGATCACGACCGCGGAGATGGTGCAGTTCGCACTCGTGGTCCTGCTGGTGCTGGTCGTGGGGCAGGTGCTGCGGTGGGTGTGGGCTCGCCGTCGGTGGCTGCTGGAGCGTGCTGCCCTGGCATGCTCCGGGGCGGCTGTGTGGCTGGCTCGTGCGGCGTGTCGCGCGACGCCGGCGTGCCGTACCCGTGAGAGGCGGGTGGTGTCATGGTCACGCTGACAGACCTGGCCGGTTCGCTGCGCCACGCGTTGTCGTGGCAGGAGCAGGCCCTGTGCGCGCAGGGCGATGCGAGCCTGTGGTTCCCGCCGCGATCGGGCGCGCGGGAGGCTGCGGCAGCGGTGACGGTGTGCTGCCGGTGCCCGGTGGTCGATGAGTGCCTGTCCTATGCCATGGAGTACGAGGGGCGGGACCGCTTCCGGTACGGCATCTGGGGTGGTCTGACGGCGCGTGAGCGTGAGCGTCTGGCTCGCGCCAGGGTGGTGGTGTCGTGAGTGCGGACAACATCCTGGCGGCGGGGCCACGCCGAAAAGCGTGGATGCGGCTCACCGAGCACCAGCGCTCTGAGGCTCCCCGGCTGGTGCTCAATGTTCTCAGCGCTGCGGTAGCGGCTCAGCCGCAAGCGGTGGCCTCGGTATTGGCTGAGGCGGCGCGCATGAATCCTCGTCTGGAGACACACGTGATCTGGGCTGCCACCGCACAGCTCGGAGAGCTGGCGCTGACGGTGGACCCGAGCCGGATGGTCAGCGTGTACCTGACGCGGGGTGTACGCCTGCGTGCTCAGCAGCGAGCGATCGACGAGCAACAGGAAGAAAGGCTGTTCTCATGACAACGACAACGGCGGCGGACCCCGCAACCGCGATTGATCTCCATGACGAGCAGGCCCGGATGGTGGCTGAGATGCTCGTCGGGATGGCTGACGATGACGCGCAGGTCAGCGTGCCTCTGTCTCGACTGGCCTCGGCCACGACGATGGCGTCTCGGACGCTGCAGAGGGTGCTGGAGCGACTGGAAGCAGCAGGCTGGGTGTCAATCTGTCGGGGCGACAACAATCGCCCGTCTACCTATGACGTGAGTGCCATGGTGGAGGCTGGCGTCATCGGTCGCAGGCTTGACTCAGCAGCGCAGCGATCGTCTGGGTCGCGGGTGCTGTCTGAGCCTGAGGCTCGCTCACCGCTGGGGGAGGTGGTTCCGGGTGAGCGGGTGCTGGTGGACCCGGCCCTGCTGGATAGCGGATCGAACATCCGCCGGAACCTCAAGCTGTCGGAGGCGTTCGTAGAGACGCTGCGGGCCCAGGGCGTGCTGAGGGATCTGCACGTGTACCCGACGCTGACCGGTCTGGTGGTCCATGACGGACACCGGCGTCTGGCTGGCGCGCTCAAGGCCGGGCTGGAGACGGTGCCGTGCCTGGTGGTGTCCATTGATGATGAGCAGGCGCGGATTGAGCGTCAGCTGGTGATGAATGATGAGGCTGAGCACGTCACGAGCGTGGAGCGGGCTGAGGCGATCGAGCAGCTCGTGCTCATGGGGGTGCCGCGTCAGGACATCCACCGCCGTACGGGTGCGCACCTGGGTGAGATCAGGGCTGCTCGCAAGATCGCCAAGGCTCCGGAGACAGTCCGTGATCTAGGTCGGCGTACTCCGAGCCTGGATCTGATTGCGCTGAGCAAGGTCGCGGCTCTGGCGGACGAGACCTCTGACGAGGAGAGCCTGGCTCGGGTGGTCGAGGAGATTGAGGCTGACCCCGCCCAGATCGATCACATCGTGGAAATGCACTCATGCGCGCTGCGTCATGATCGTCTGATCTCGGAGGCGATTCACGAGTACGAGGCGAAAGGCGTTCGGGCAGTCGATCTGCATGACCTGCTTGCGTCTGATGGTCCGCGCAGGTGGAAGTTGCTCACTGACCTGGAGGACGAGCACGGCAATCGGCTGGACGAGGTCGAGCACGCCTCCTGTCCTGGCCACGCCATGGCAGTCACCACGACATGGAGCATCGAGGACGAAGAGCGCGCTGCGTCCTACGTGGTGTGTCTGGAGTGGGCAGCGAACGGGCACCGCAACCGGTATGCCACGCCAGCCTCCGGTGCGACATCTGGCCCTCAGCCTGCCGAGGTGGCCGCTGCGCGGGCTCTGGTGCGTAAGCACAATGACGCGTGGGATGCCGCCTGCGCGGTCCGTCGGACCTGGATCAGGGACACGCTGCTCAAGCAACGCCGGGTACCTAATGATGCGGCGTCGTATGAGTTGAGGGTTGCTCGGTGGGCGCTCGCCAACGTCTCCTCCTCCGCCAGAAGCAAGGGCATGGAGCGTGTGGGGGTGGACCCGGACGCCCTGGTGGCTCCGGCCTCGACTGTGGCCGCTGAGCGCGGTCTGCTGGGTCTGCACCTGGCGTGCGTGGAGGGCGTGATCGAGCGGGACTCATGGCGCGACAAGCCGTACGGGCCGAGGCTGAGGTCGATGATCAAGCATCATCTGCGCTACCTGATCTCATGGGGATACGTGCCCTCAGACATTGAGCGTGAGGTCATCGCTGACGCCGATCCGCAGGGTGGTGAGGGTGATGAGTGAGGCCACGGTGGTGGTGTCTCGTCACGGCCTGCATGCGCTGCTGGCGGGCCTGGTGTGCCATCTGCCTGCCTCGCCGTCGGACGGGGATCTGCGGTGCGGCCGGGGGATGATCCGCCTGACTGTGGCATTCGGCCAGATGCTGGGGCTGGCGGTGAGCAAGGACGCGACCCGTGCCGTGGCCACACGCACCCCTGTGCTGGAGGCTGTGACCGAGGACGGTGAGGTGATCGACGGCTCTGACTTCGGTGACGTGTGGCTGACACGCGCCAGTCTCGGCTCTCTGGTCGAGACGCTGGCTGTATCCCAGGCGCGTGAGGTCGAGGTGGAGCATCACGCTGATCAGTGGATGCTGGAGGTTCGCGAGACGGGCTTGATGTTTCCTCAGCGCCTGATGGCGGGGTGCGCGCGTGAGCCGCGTTCGTCTAGTCGCATCGACGCCGCCAGGGTCCTGCTGATGGCAGCTTCCTCGCGGGTGTGTGCGGTGGCCTCGCAGGTGATCGACGCGGACGACTTCCGAGCATTCACACGCACGGCTGATGCACACGGAGATACCGCTGTCATGAAGGTGGCTGGCGGCTATGTGGTGTGGGGGCACTCGCGCGCAGACCTGCGCGACCCTGATTCGGAGGGGTCCACCTGGATGGGGTGCTCCGCTCCCTACGTGCGGTGGGTGGACCAGGGGGAGGTGCTGGATCGTGTGGCGTACGTAGGGGAGTTCACGCGCCCGCTGGCTTACGTGCTTCTGCCGCCGATCGATGACAGTGAGCCGGAGATCGATGAGGGTATCGAGGCTGACTTTGTCCGCCGCGTCGAGGAGTACGTGGCGAGCGTCGCGGACGTGGATGGCCTGGATCTGGCCGGCCCTGCTGCGTCGGCAGGTGAGAGCGATGACTGACCTGACACCAATGGTGCCCGAGGACGCGTGCAGGAGGACCTCGTGATCGTCACCATCCGTATCCAGTGTGAGTCCTTCGGCGTCATCGAGGACAGCATTCAGGTGCCCTCTGAGCATCTGGGACAGACCTACACCTCCCGGTCACGAGACGACGTCGTAGCGGCAATCGAGCGAGACCGGCGTACAGCGCGCAGGGCCGTGCGGCGTCTGGCGCATGAGATGACCAGACCACAGACGACGAAAGGCAGTGCACGGTGAGCGTGCAGATCAGCATCTACGAGCCTGACACCCCGTGTCAGGCGTGCCGAGCCACCAGGAGGTGGTTGGACAGGCGTCAGGTCGGATACGTCGCCAGACCGCTCGATGACGACGTCCGAGCCCTCCTGAAGGAGGCTGGCTACGAGCAGGCCCCAGGTGTCGTGGTCACCACGTCAATGGGGCTGGTCATTGACTGCTGGGGAGGGTTCAACCCGCCCCGCATGGCCAGGTGGGCGCATCACCTGGGGGAGGAGTGAGCCCCATGGCTGGAGACACCGTCATCACGATCATCGGGAACCTCACCACGGACCCGGAGATGCGCTTCACGCCCTCGGGTGTGTCAGTGGCGTCCTTCACGATCGCCTCCACTCCGCGCACCTTCAACCGTCAGGCGAACGAGTGGCAGGACGGCGAGACGCTGTTCATGCGCTGCCAGGTCTGGCGTGAGTACGCGGAGAACGTCGCCGACACCCTGAGAAAGGGCATGCGTGTCATCGCCACCGGGCGACTCCAGCAGCGCTCCTACACCGACCGTCAGGGTGTCCAGCGCACGGTCGTCGAGCTGCTGGTTGACGAGATCGGCCCCGCACTGCGTTACGTCAAGGCCGACGTCCGCCGGGCGGGCCGTACACAGTCCGGCGGGCACACCGCCGCCACCCAGGGCTACCACAACCCGGACGCTGGGCAGGCGTGGGGGCAGCCTGCCCAGCCTGGCGGCCCAGCAGCCACTACCGACGAACCACCGTACTGACGAGAAAGGACAACCCATGAGCCTGCACGCAGACGCTGAGTACCTACGCTCTATCGCCGAGCCGGGCCCAGGCGACCCGCCGGTCATCATGGGCCGCCACGCCGGCCACGTCATGGACATCGCTGACCGCCTTGACGACCTCGACGACACCCCGCCTGCCCAGTCCGTTACCGCCAGCAGGGGCTCGGTCCTGGGGGCGGCCATCGGCTATCTCCTGATGACCCTGGCGGGCGCCGTCATCGTCTCCCTGGCCCTCCTGGCCATGGTCGAGATCTGGAGGGCCATCCTGTGACACCACTGTCCCGCCCTGCCCGGCCTCCGCCCACCACCACATCCACAGTCCCAGACCGCCCACACCCACATGGAGGTGACATGAGCTGGTTCGTCGTCGACGACCAGGCCAGCGTCAACCGCAAACACACCGCACTCATCCGCCGCGGACTCGAAGGAGACCCCGACGCGCTCGCGGCCGGGTACCTGTGGATGCTGGTGGGGTCCAGGCTCAAGGCCGCCTATCTCGACGGGGTGCTGGACAGGTTCGACCTGTTCGCGATCATGCCTGACCCTCGTGTGCTGAGGATGGCTGACCTTTTGGTGGAGGTGGGGCTGTGGCACGATCACGAGCACTGCTGCGAGCGGTGTGAGAGGCCGCCGGTGGGGCGCTGGGTGTTCCATGACTGGAAGCCCTACTACAAGCGCACCGGTGAGGAGGAGCGGCTGGCGCGGGCGCTGCAGGCCGAGCGCAAGGACGCTGATCTCAGGGCTGAGGTGTGGGCGCGTGACCGCCTGCCCAAGGCGGACGTGCAGGAGCCGGACGCGGCCCTGTGCGCGTACTGCCGTACGACGGTGCGGCGCGACGTCAAGGGCGGCGACTCTGCCCCCGAGGTCGACCACGTCTTCGCCCGCCCGATGGGCGTGGACGGGCTGGCCATCTCCTGCCGCAAGTGCAACCGCACCAAGGGAAACCGCTCGGCTGAGGAGGCCGGGCTCACCTTCCACCCGACCCCGGCGCACGCCAGGGCTCTGTCTGCCAGGACAGGGACGTTCTCGCACCCAGACGGGTCCGCTGAGATGCCCGCGAACTGGACGCCAGGCCCAGCCGCGTCGGGGCCGGATCGAGGGAGTGACGACGAACCCCGCCCTAACGGGTGGGTTGGGCATGGATCGCCCCCGGCTGGGGCCGCTGATCTGCCATCGGACGTCGTCACGTCGAGCCTGCCTGCCTCACGCGGGAGCAGTGTGCCCGAGAGCGGGTCCAGTGCTCCTGAGGCGTCCCAGGGCGGAGTGTGCCCAGATGGCGCCGCTCAGGGCGAGCGTGAGCCCGCTGACGGCGCCATCCTGCCTGGACCGGCCGCTGGAGCGCGTGAGACCGTCACAGGCGGCCTGGTGGCTCGTGGAGGCCTCCTCGGTGGGATGCAGGCCGCCCTCGGTGGCCACCTGCCCGCCGACCTTGCTGTGGCTGCCCTCGTGGCTGACACGGGCAAGGAGCTGACCGCGGCTCAGCAGGAGCTGCTGACCGCCGCCCTCGCGTACGCGCGCACGGCCGCGCCCGCCCGCGCGCACGCGGACGCTCTCCCGGGCGCACGCGCGGTGGCAGGGCAGGGCAGGGCAGGGAAAGGCAAGGAAGGGCAGGGCCAGGCAGGGCACCGGCAAGGCCAAGGCAGGGCGGGACAGGGGGCCCGCCGCCGCAGGGCCAGGAAGAAGCCGCAGCCGGCACGGACCTGTCCTGAGCACGGTGACCGGATGCCCTGCCGGATGTGTGGCTACGGGGAGGAGATGAGCCGATGACCATGTGCGGGAGTGGCTGCACCCTGCGTGGTGAGCACCTGACCGACTGCGACGGCACCACGACCGACCGCCACGGACGGGAGGTGGAGTGCGCAGGCTGCCTGCCCAGGCCGGCGGAGTACGGGCGCCTGTGTGGCCGGTGCTGGGGCAGGCTCCAGTCCCTGGTGCGCACGATGCCCTCGCTGGCTGAGCACCTGGAGGCGATGGGGGAGCCGTCCCTGTCCTCGCCCATGGGCCACACCGGTGCTGGTCACGGGCGCCCGGGGGAGTTGAGCCTCTACCCGGCGGCCTTGGGTGTGCTCGACGACCTGCACGCCCTGCTGGCCTCCTGGTGCACGGAGGTCGCCACCGAGCGTGGCCTGGGGCTGCCCGAGGCTGGGACGCGATGGACTGCGATGGATAGCGATGGGGACCGGGAGCCGATCGGGCCAGCCAGGCCGGGTGCCACGCGCGAGCTGGTGGCCTGGCTGGATCCGCACCTGCCGTGGTGCGCCAGCCAGCCGTGGGCCGACGCGATGCTGGAGGACCTGGCCACCGCCACCAGCCGGGCGCTGCGCTCCTTCCCGATGGAGCAGGTGGAGCGGCGCACCTCGGTGGCGTGCCCGGGCTGCGGGTGCCCCTCCCTGCTGGTATCCCCGCCACCTGCGGCTGGGGCGGACGAGACAGCCAGGTGCCGGGTGTGCGGCCTGGTGCTGTCGGAGTCCGAGTGGGCGGTGACGAGGCAGCGCGCGCTGGTCCTCGCCCGTGCCGAGGCCGAGGCTGTGGAGGGCGCGTGATCGTCGTCGACGAGTACGGGGACGAGTGGTGTACCTACGCCGAGGCGCTGGAGCAGGTGCCGGATCTGACCTGCGCAGCGACTCTGCGAGGTTGGGTGCACGCGGGCAAGGTCAGGGTTCACTACCCGTTCGCCCCATCACGTCGGGGTGCGAGGGTCTGCCTGACAGACGTGCTCCCGCTCGTACGAGACGCCGCTGGAGCGGGCTGGCGGCGGGGCAGACGGGCGCGTCGTGAGGCGGGTGCTTGACGTGGCTGGCGCGAATTGCAACACTCGTGCCAGCGGTACACGTGTGCCCGGTCCGGCCCTGGGAGGTGATCCCGGGGTCTTGTCGTACCCAGGAGGGGCGTTGTGGCGTGGGATGGCAGTGACCGGTCAGCCCGGCTGCCGGCTGACTGGTCGCGGCGGCGAGCCTTCGTCCTAGCGCGGGCGGGCTTCCGCTGCGAGGCGCTGCTGCACGACACGGGCCTGCGCTGCGAGGCCGTGGCCACGGACTGCGACCACGTCAGCCGCGGTGACGACCATGACGTGGCGAACCTGCAGGCGCTGTGCTCGTGGCACCACAAGCGCAAGACTCATCAAGAGGCGATGGCTGAGCTGGAGCGTGTGCGCCGTCGGCGTGAGCCTCCCGCTCGCCACCACCCTGGCGAGCTGCCGGACTGACACGGGGGCGGGGACCCCGTACCCGGGGTGGCTGCCCCACCATGAGGTGCTGTCGGTTTCTTCCTGTACGGGTCTGAAGATCTGACGATCGCGACCTTTCCTTGGCGTAACAACGATTCAAGGGGTGGCCGACGGCTTCGGTGAGGCCCGTTTGAGGGGGCCTGACAGACTCGTCAGAGGGGCAGGAGGGCTCCGGGGCGAAAAACTCGCCCCGTCACCGTGATGTAGCGCCCCTGGCTGTAGAACTCCACTGACTGCCCCCGCCAGGTGCGCCGCAGACCGCGAACCGCCGGCGCAGTGCCCCAGATGTGCAGGCCTCGCCCCGAGGGGGAGATCTCGACGTAGGAGCCGGAGTAGAACTCAAGGAGCTCCGCGGTGGCCTGGTTAGGGCGCCCGGCCTCGTCCAGGCAGTGGTCCAAGTCCACGCACCCGATACCGTCACCCAGGACGAAGCCCACCTGATGGCTGCGCGATCGCGCCTGCTGCCAGGTGCCCCATGTGGATGCGTCGGTCACTGACGCCCAGCCACCCGTGACAGGGTCCAGGGGGCGCTTGTGATCGTCCCAGCACACCCACCTCGCCTGCTCGCGCAGCTCCCGAGGCACCGTCTGCTCGCCCCGGCGGCGCTCGCGGTGCGCAGCGACGCGGCAGCGGGTCGAGCAGTAGCAGGCGTCAACCCGCTTACCTGCCCGGACCTCTCGGCTGCAGCCGCTCGCCTGACACGTCCTCACACCACGAAGTGTAACGGATAAACCGTTGCAATGACGCCATTATGGGGGTGATTTCATGGCTGGGTTCGGACCTCCTCCCAAGGACCCGTCCAAGAGAGCCAGGCGCAACAAGGAGCCCGCTCCCCTGATGGTCCTTCCGGCTGTCAGGGTCGAGCAGCCTCACCTGCCAACCGTCTACCACCAGGTGCCAGACCAGGACGGCAACCTGGTGCGCAAGCGCTTCAACTGGCCCAAGATCACCCGAACCTGGTGGCGCATGTGGGCCGACTCGCCACTGTCGAAGGACTTCACCGACTCTGACTGGTCCTTCCTACTGGACACTGCCCTCATCCACGCACGTTTCTGGAACGGAGACACGCGCCTGGCCGGCGAGCTGCGCCTGCGCGTAGCCAAGTTCGGTGCCACCCCCGAGGATCGCGCCCGCCTGCGTATCACCTTCGCCGTGGCCGACGACGCCGAGAACGGCAACACCCCGCAGCCAGCCACCATGGCCAGCGGAGCCCGCTCGCGCTCGCGGTCCAAGGTCCTGCGGGCTGTCGACTAGCCCCAGTGTGGGAGGTGGTCTGCGGTGCCGTGGAAGCCTCTGGATGAGTCCGACGCGTTCCCGACGCTGGGTTATGACGTGGCGGACTGGATGACGCAGTTCCTGCTGGCACCGGACACGGACGAGCTCGTGCCGTTCGTGCCCACGCAGGAGCAGATCGACTTCCTGGTGGCCTTCTACGAGATCGACCCGGACACCCGTCGCAGGGTCCGCACCCGCGGCGTGCTGTCGCGCCCTCGTGGGTGGGGCAAGTCTCCAATCGTGGCTGCGATCAGTGCCGTGGAGGCCATGGGGCCGGTCCTGTGTGACGGGTGGGATGCTTACGGTCAGCCTGTGGGGGTGCCCTGGTCAACTCGGCGCACTCCGCTGGTGCAGATCGCGGCTGCCACCGACGACCAGACAGCCAACACCTGGGTCCCGTTGCGGGAGATGCTCCTCGGGTCTCCGGCTGAGGAGGCCTATGACCTGGAGGTGATGGACTCCTTCATCGGGCTGCGTCGAGGCAGGATCGAGAAGCGCACGTCGTCGGCGACCTCTGTCAAGGGTTCCAGGGGCGTGTTCGCCGTGATGGACCAGACCGAGACGTGGCTGCCTGGCAACGGCGGACAGCGCCTGGCTCAGACCCTGCGTAACAACGCCACCAAGACAGGTGGGACGACGATCGAGACCCCCAACGCCTTCACGGTGGGGGAGAGGTCGGTGGCCGAGTCAACCGCCCGGTTCGCCGAGCTCGTGGACGCGGGCAAGGTCAAGCCGGAGGCAGCCCGCGCCTTGCTCTACGACCACCGGGGCGCGCCGCTGGACACGGACATCTCCGACCGCGACAGCCTCGTGCACGGGCTACGCATCGCCTACGGCGACGCCTCTGCCGACCCGCGCGGCTGCGCGATCCACGAGCCTGCCTGCTCACCGGGCTGGGTGGACATCCAGCGCATCGCCGACGACTTCTGGAACACCGACAACGACCCGGCACAGATGTGCGGGGACTACCTCAACCAGATCACCTCCGCCTCAGACGCCTGGCTGACCATGCCCGAGCTGCGAGCCATCGAGGACCACGACAAGACCATCACCAGCACCGAGCCGATCACCCTGGGCTTCGACGGGTCGGAGGGACGCAAGATCGGTATCGCCGACGCAACCGTCCTGATCGGCTACTCGGTGACCCAGCGCCACCTGTTCGTCCTGGACATCTGGTCCCAGCCCGACGGCCCCAAGGGCGAGGGCTGGAGGCCGCCACGGCTGGAGATCGAGCAGAAGGTGCGCGAGACCTTCGAGAAGTTCAACGTCGTGGGCTTCTACGCCGACGCCTCGGCCGGGTGGGCTGGAGATGTCAAGTCGTGGGAGGCTCGCTACGCGCCCAGGCTGAAGGCCAAGATCAGCACGAATGAGCCCATCCGCTACCCCCAGCGCAACGTCTCGGCCACCTGCGAGGCCTTCGCCCAGCTCCTGTCAGCCATCCGCCAGGGCCAGGTCACCTACGACGGCAACCCGACCTTCACCGCCCACATGCTCAACGCCCGCAAGTCGCCGCGTCACGCCGGATACGTCCTGACCAAGCCGGCGGACGACCAGGACTACTCCAAGATCGACGCCGCGTGGGGAGCCATGTTCGCCTACCGCGCCGGCCTGGACGCTGTCGGCAAGGGTGCCGCCCGCCCCACCGCCCGACGTACCCCGCGCCGCCTGTACTAGAAGAAGGGGAGGGACCAGATAGTGGCTAAGACCCTCCAGCAGTGGGTGGACTTCCTGACCGCCCGCATGGACCAGGCCCGCCCCCGCATCGACCGCCTACGCGGATACACCACCGGCCACGCCCCCCTGCCAGAGATGGGCCCCAACCTCCGCAAGTCCTGGGAGGCCTTCCAGCGCCGCGCCCTGGCCAACTCCGGGGCGCTGATCGTCGACTCCCTGGCAGAGCGCATCCACCCCAACGGAATCCTCGTCGGCGACTCACCCGACAGCCCCCTGGCCGTCCAGGCCCGCCGCATCTGGCGCGACAACCGCCTCGACATCGCCTTCGCCGACGCCGCCCGCGACGCCTTCACCACCGGAACCGGCTACCTCCTACAGACCATCGGGGAGGACGGCACCGCCGTCGTCACCCGAGAGCGCCCCGAGCAGTTCTACGCCGAGCCCGACCCCGTCCGCCCCTGGAAGGCGCTCGCCGCTGTCAAAGTATGGCGCTCGGCCTCCGAGGGCACGGACCACATGGTGGTGTGGGTGGACTCCATGGCCGCCACCTTCACCCGCTCGTGCTACGAGCCCCTGACCCACAAGCTCATCCGCCGCGTGGCCGGCAAGTGGGACCTGCAGACGGTGGACGCCTACGCTGGCGACCCGCCCGTGGTCCTGCTGGTCAACAAGGACGAGATGGGCGAGTTCGAGGCCCACACCGGCATCATCGACCGAATCAACACCGGCCTGCTCTACCGCCTGGTCACCATGGCCATGCAGACCTACCGCCAGCGCGCCCTCAGGGTCAAGGATGGCCCCGGCATCCCCGACACCGACGAGCAGGGCAACGCCATCGACTACGGCTCCATCTTCGAACCCGGCCCCGGCGCCCTGTGGGAGCTGCCCCCAGGCGTGGAGATCTGGGAGTCCCAGACCGTAGACATCACCCCCATGCTCTCAGCCGTCAAGGACGACTGGAGGGAACTGGCAGGAGCCACCCACACGCCCCTGTCAGCCATGCTCCCCGACTCCGCCAACCAGTCAGCCTCCGGCGCAGAGCAGCCCATGGCCCAGCTGGTGTCCAAGGCCGAGGACCGCATCCGACGCTTCCAGCCCGCCCTGGCCGTCATGATGGTCAAGGCCCTACGCATCGAGGGAGCCGACCTCGGGCCCGACACAGTCGAGGTCAAGTTCGCGCCCCCAGCCACCATCTCCATGACCGAGCGATACGCCGCCGCCGCACAGGCCAAGGCAGCAGGCGAGGCACTGGAGACCATCCAGGAGAACATCCTGGGATACAGCCCCGAGCAGATCGCCCAGGACAAGGCCCGCCGCGCCGAGGAACAGATGGCCCTGGCCTTCAACCTCGCCACCGCACAGCCAACCAACGAGCCACAGGACACGCTCACGCAGCCCACCCCGCAAACGGGGGGGCAGTGACCCGGTGACCCTCCGCGCCCAGTTCGACGCCCTAGGCATCGCCGTGCGCGCCGGAGTTGACCCACAGGCAGCCCGCACCGTGATCGGCCTACCTGACACCGTGCGATTCACCGGCGCCGTCCCCGTCTCACTACGCCAGCCCCTGGAGGAGGCACACGACCTGGAGGAGAAGTAAGTGGGTGACCTTGACCGTCTGGACGCGCTCGCGGGCGCTTATGACGCTCAGGTCCACCGGGTGCGTAAGAGCCTGGAGGACTTCGCCTCTGCCCTGTGGGCCTCCCAGGAGGACTACCGGGACGAGGCGGTGGAGCGGATGGTGGCGGCCCTGGTACCGCGGGTGCGGGCAGGGCAGGTGCGTACGGCCAACCTCACGCGCGCCTACCTGCTGGCCTGTGCTCGTGAGATCGGCCTGGACACCACTGGGGTGCCGGTGGTCGACGTCGAGGAGGTCACCGGCCAGCGAGGCGTGGATCCTGATGTGGTCTATCGGCGTCCGGCTGTGGCCACCTATACGGCCTTGTCGGAGGGCAAGTCGTATGAGGAGGCGGTCAGGGCGGGCGGTATCCGACTGGTCCAGCTCATCGGCGGTGACATGCAGCTGGCTAAGCGGGCTCAGTCGCGCACGACGATGCGTGCCACCGGGGCCAGGATGTTTCGCCGTATCCTCACCGGGCGTGAGAACTGTGCGCTGTGCATGATTGCTGCGACCCAGCGGTACTGGGTGGAGGACCTGATGCCCATCCACCCGGGGTGTGATTGCAACTCCGGGCCACTGCCGCCGGACTACCCGCCGGGTCAGCAGGTCATCGATGACGACCAGCTCGAAGCTATTCACGACGCCGTCGCCAACGCCACCGGCCTGTCTGACCGTGGTGCCCGGCTGCCTGACTACCGTGACCTGGTCATCGAGACCGAGCATGGAGAGTACGGACCGGTCCTGACGTTTAAGGAGACCAAGTCTCAGCGTAAGCGCCGCTTGAAGTATCAGTCGAAGGGCTTCACGCTGCTGCCCGAGGATGCGCCTCGCCCGTCGTCGGTGCCTCAGGAGTTCATGGACAAGGTCTGCTTCGGATCCCAAGCCGGCAATCGGGCGGTCGGTGGGCACCTGGCAGGACGCGCACCCAAGGACAAGGACGGGCATTCGCTGTTCCCTGCACCATGGGGCGCCAAGGAAGTGGCTCATGCTAAAGATGTCTTGTTGCACTCGCCAGATATTGAGTACCAGCGCAACGACTCATCCTGGCGCGTAGCCAAGGCGGAGGTCGACGGCGTGATCTGCTACCTGCAGTACTCCTACTCAGCCAAACGAGACCGCTTCACCCTCCACTCGCTCGCACCGATCAACGGCACCGTGATCGACGACAACGGAGTGGAACACCACGTGATGTTCTACGACGCCAAGGCCGGCTGGATCACCAAACCCCTTGACCGCCGCGAACTCGACCCACGTACCATGACACCATGACGTACACGATCCCCTGGAGCGGAGAGACCGGCTTCCGTGCCGAGCTCTTCGAGTGGCTGCTGCCGCAGCTACCCGAGGGCGACGTCAACTACCTCGCCACCTCTATCGTCGAGATGAACGCTCCGGAGATGCGCATCGTCACGGTACTGTCCTTCGCTTCCCGCCAAGGGTTAAGCGTGCCCAAGGAATGGCGACCCAAGATCGTGGAGGAGATCAGCTCCTGGGCGCCGCTTTACGGCGGCGACACAGAGATCTTCCTAGAAATGTTCGAGCGCGACGGCTTCTACGTCTAGACAGCCACCACAACCCACAGACCGCCTGGAGGCCACCTGACCCGCAATGGGGAGGTGGCCTCCAGTGCATCCACCCGGCCCCTACCGAAAAGGCAGGGGCCTTTGTCATGCCCGAAACGGGGAAGGAACACCAATGGCGGACACCACCAGCACCGAATCCAACACCGACGCCCAGGCCCTGCCCGAGACCGAAACGGTCGACTGGAAGGCCGAAGCAGAGAAGTGGAAGAGCCTGTCACGTAAGAACGAGGACCAGGCCAAGGCCAACGCCGACAAGGCCCGCGCCTACGACGAGCTCCAGGAACAGTCCAAGTCCGAGCTGCAAAAGGCCATCGAACGAGCCGAAGCCGCAGAAAAGCGCGCCACCGCAGCCGAGACCGACTCCCTACGCGCACGCATCGCCGCAGCCAAAGGCATCAACGTAGGCCTCCTGACAGGCACCACCGAGGACGAGATCAACGCCTCCGCAGACGCCCTCCTGGCCTGGAAGGACCAAGCCAGCGCCCCGGACAACACCGGTCACTCCGCCCCCACACCGCCGGCCTCAACCTCCTCAACGGTCGCCGGCGCTCGCGGTGACAGTGTCTCGGGTCCCAAGCAGCTCAGCCGTGAGGACCTGAAGACCATGTCGCCCAAGCAGATCGTCCAGGCCCGCCTTAACGGCGAGCTGGACTCCATCCTCGGCGCCGGTGGCGCCACCAGTTGAAAGGCAGACACATGTCCACCAAGAACTTCATCCCCGAGGTCTGGGCGGCTTCCATCCTGGAGAACTTCCACGACCAGACCGTCCTGACGGGCCTGACCAACCGCACCTACGAGGGTGAGTTGAAGTCCGGCTCCACCATCCACATTCCCGGCATTGTCGATGTCAAGGTCAAGGACTACAAGGCCGGCGTCGTCAAGGACTCTTCCGGCCAGGCGCTGCCGCGCACGACTGCTCCCGACGAGGTCGAGGACACCGGGCTGGACCTGACCGTGGACCAGGAGAAGTCCTTCGACTTCCTGGTCGACGACGTCGACGCGACCCAGTCCAAGTACTCCTTCGACGCCTACACCAAGTCCGCGGCAGTCGGACTGGTCGAGGACGCCGAGACCTTCCTGACCGCCCTGGTCATGGCCGGGGGCACGAAGGTTGGCGGCGCCACCGCGCCGACGGACTGGGCCAGCGCCTACGCGGCCGCTCTGAAGGTTCGTGGCGCACTGACCAAGGCCAAGGTGCCTCAGTCAGACCGTGTCCTGCTGGTCAACGCCTCATTCGAGCAGCACCTGCTGTCAGACGGATCGAAGCTCACCGCCTTCGACAAGTCCAGCACCACCGAGGGACTGCGCGAGGCAACCATCGGCCGCCTGCTGGGATTCGATGTCATCACCAGTCCCTGGATGGATGACTCCAAGCCCACCGCGATCGGCCTGTGGAAGCCGGCAGTCGCCTACGTCTCCCAGATCGACAAGACCGAGTCCATGCGAGCCGAGAACAAGTTCGCCGACCGCGTCCGTGGTCTGCACGTCTACGGCGCCGGCATCCTGCGTCCCACCGCCGTCCAGGTCTACCAGGGAGCCTGACGTGAAGGTCAAAGGAACCAACGGGATCGTATTCGACGTCCCCGACCATGTGGCCACAGGCCTGATCGCCAACGGCAGCGTCGAGAGAGTCGACCTGAAGTCCAAGCCTGGACGGCGCGCGACCAGCAAGACCGAGCCTGAGGCTGACGCCGAATAGGCCACCAACGCGAACGGGGGAGGGTATGGACCTGACCAGCACCAACGAGGTCGCAGCAGCACTCGGCAAAGAGCTCACGGCCCAGGACAAGGACCGGATCAGCCACCTGATCAGCCTTGTCTCAGCCAAGTTCGCTGCCGCCGCCGGATGCACCTTCGCCAAAGAGGCCTACACCCACAGAGTCAAGGTCAACGCCGGCCAGGTCCGCCCACCCCGAACCCCCCTGCTCGCCGTCACCTCGGTCACCGACGACGACGGCCAGCCAGTGCCATGGAGACTCGCCCACGGCTACATCGCTGTTCCGCTACCCTCCCACCGGCTGGTCGTCGTCACCTACACCGCCGGCTACGAGAAGATCCCCGACGTCGTCTCCGCCCAGGTCGCCGACGCCGTCGCCCGCATCATGCGCGTGGACCCACGCGCCGCCGCAGGACAGACGCAAGCGACCACAACCACAGGCCCCTTTACCGTCACCGGCACCTTCGCCACCTGGGCAGTAGGCGGACAGGCCCTCCTGTCACCAGATGACCTGGAGGTAGCAGCCCGCTATCGTCCACACCGCCCCGGCAACATCTGGGTCGGAGCCGCACAATGACGCAACCACTGGACGCCTTCCCTGACCACTGGCGCACCACCGTCACCATCACCGGCCCCGTGCGCCGGGACGCCGACGGCTACCTCACCCCAGGCAACGAGCCACGGACCGTGGACGGGTGCCTGATCGCACCCGCCGCCGCCACCACACCAGGGTTGACCGACCCGGCCACCTCCCAGGCGCCAGCCGACACCGCCACCCTCTACGCCCCACCCGACACGCCCATCCACCACCTCGACACCGTCACCATCCCACCCGGACACGCGCTCGCGGGTTCCTGGCAGGTGGAGGCGACGCCGGCGGTGTGGCCGATGGGTGTGGTGGCCACGCTGTACAGGAGGTGAGTCGTGCCTGCGAGGTTCGAGATCGACAAGCGTGGGGCCCAGGCTCTGCTGGTCTCGTCAGGGATGAGGGCGGCGATGCTGGCAGCGGCTCAGGAGGTCGCCCAGGAGGCGTCCCGGACGGCCCCTAGCCGGTCTGGGGCGCTGGCCGGTTCCTACCGCACGGAGTCGGCCACGGCCCGTGTGCGTACGCGTGACGGGGCCGGTGAGCGGGCTGCTGGGCGGGTGGTCAACGACTCCCCGCACGCGGTGGCGGTCGAGTTCGGGCACGCCGGCCCCGGCGGCGCCCCGGTGGCGGGTGCTCACACGCTGGGGTGCCTGGCTGGCAGCAAGCGTGCCAGGGCGGCCGGCCGCGCTAGGAGGAGCCGATGAGCTTCGCTGACCCTGTCGCCTTAGTGAGGGCGGCGATCACCGACTCCACGCAGCTGAGCACTATCCGTGTCCTGGACGTGGAGTTCACCTCCGGCCCGATGCCGGTGGTGCACGTCCACCACCTGTCCGGGACGGCTGACGAGGTCGACCGCCTGGACCAGGTGGGGGTGGACGTCTACCACACCACCCCCACCGGGCCGGGCTCACCGTCCGCCCTGCTCGTGGCGTCCCGGATACGGGACGCCCTGGTGGGCACCTGCCGCCCCACGCCTGTGGGGCTGATCGACGAGGTGGCTGTGTCTGCCGAGCCGGTCACCCGCCCCTACGTAGGCCTCATCGAGGTGGCCTCCATGGTCCTCGATGTCACCCACCGACCCATCTACTGACTGAGAGGAAACATCATGGCTGGAACAACAATCGAGGCGCTCAAGGCCAAGCACAACCACGGGACCAACGTCCGCAAGGGTCTGAACGTCATCATCTTCATGGCCCCCGCCAGCGCAAAGCTGCCGGACAAGATCACTGACACCAACGGGCAGGTCAGCGAGCTGCCGGCCGAGTACCTGCCGGTGGGCATGATGACCACTGACGGGGTGACCTTCTCCGCGGACGTGTCCAAGGAGGAGGTCGAGGCCCTGGGATACGTCGAGCCGGTGCGCACCGACGTGGTCAAGGCCCCCAAGACGATCAAGTTCGGCGTGCTGGAGACGCTGCGCAAGAACCTCCAGGAGCTCGTCTACGGCGTGGACCTGTCGAGCGTCACGGCCGCGGCCTCCGGTGAGATCGTCTTCGACGAGGCCCCCATGCCCCAGTTCAGCGAGTTCCGCCTGGTGGCCGTCATGGCTGACGGCCCGGCGGACAACGAGTGGCTGCTGGGCAGGGGCTTCCCGCGCGTCAAGCTCGCCTCCGTGCCCGAGGAGGTCTGGTCCTCCTCCGACCCGGTCAAGTTCGACCTGGAGCTCGACGTCTTCACCGACACCGCCCTGGGCACGCCCTGCCGCCACTACATCGGCGGCACTGGCGCTCTGACCCACCTGGACGCTATCGGCTTCACCAAGAGCGCCTGAGCCTCTACCGACGTCGTGTCCCCGGCTGCCTGGTCTCCCGGCCGGGGACACGGCATCCACCACGCCACGGGGACCGCTCCACCACGACACACACAGAGAGGGAACCCATGCGTGAGTTCACCAAGACCGTCACTGACTCCGACGGCCAGGAGGTCACCCTGACGCGATCCACCGACCAGGCCGGCGAGGCACGCACCCTGCTGGCTACCGGATGGGAGGAAACCACCCAGGCGCAGGACAGCAAGCCGACTGCATCTGAGGGCGCTGCCGCCCCGGCTAAGCCTGAGCGTAAGCCGGTCAAGACCGCCAAGACTGAGAACTGACCACTATCAGGGAGACCACCATGACCACCAACCCCACCACCCCCGACCTGACGCTCGCCGCGCTCAACGACCTGGACGGCGCCGCGGCCCCCGGCCCTTTCACCTTCGGCATCGGCTCCAAGGTCATTACCTTCCCCGACCCCATGGACATGCCCGCCGAGGAGACCGAGCGCTTCCTGACCGACATGCAGTCACTGTCGTGGCCCATGGAGGTCTTCAAGCGCTGGCTGTCGGCCGAGGACTACCAGCTCCTGGTCGACCAGGGACTGACCGGACGACAGTCCGTGCTGCTGCTGCGACAGGCCAACAGGCACTACGAGGCCGGCCTGGGCGACCTGGGAAAAGGCGCGCCCTCCTCGACCGACTGACCCGCTACCAGTCCGAGATCACCGCAGACCTGGGCGAGCAGGGATGGGACGTGCCCACCCTGTTCGCCCAGCGCCGCTGGCGGTTCCTGGCCGACCTGGTCGATGGCCTCGGCCCCACCTCCCGCATGGTTTCAGCCATGCTCAACGACCCCGAGCGGGCCCGAGACATCGCCCAGGCCATCAACCACACCGACCAGGACGACACACCCACCACACTGCGTGACCAGACCCCCGAGGCGATCGCCCTCCACGCGATCTACAACCTCCTCGTCCACGCCCTGGGAGGCAAGCAGACCTGGCCCGAGCCAGTCACCGCCGTCGACCAGGCCCGCGAGGACCTCGCCATCGAAAAGGCCTGGGACGTCATCGCCGTCATGACCCCCTGGGCCCGGGACCGATAACCACCGCCCCCTGTCACGGGGCGCCACCCGCACACACGAAAGGCTGGTGGTACCCCGTGGCAGGAGCGTTCCAGGCCGGCACCGTCTTCGTCGACGTCGTCCCCTCCCTCAAAGGCTTCTACAAGACAGTCTCCAACGAGACCCGCACCTCAGCAGCACGGGCAGGCAGCGAGGCCGGCAAAGCCTGCTCCGACGCCTTCACCAAGTCCGCCACCACCGCAGGCAAGGACGTCGCCAACGCCCTGACAGACCCTCTGGGCAAGTCCACAGCCCGCCTACGCACCGAGGCCACCAACGCCGGACAGGCCCTTGCCACAGCCCAGCAGACCGCCGCCAAGGCCACCCAGGCCCTCACCGACGCACGCACCAAGGAAGCCGACGCCGCCAACAAGGTCCAGGCCGCTGAGAAGGCCCTGACCACCGCACGAGCATCCGGCAACGCTGACGATGTCGCCCGAGCCGAAGCCGCCCTGGCTACCGCCACCAAGGACGCCGAGACCGCTTTCAAGGCCGCCGACACCGCCGCCGCAGCCCACTCCAAGGCCCTGGGCGAGGTCGAGCTCAAGACCCGCGCAGCCGACGCCGCCAACGACGCGCTCGCGGCCTCTGAGGGCAAGCAGGGTAGTGAGGCGCGCCAGGCTGGGCGTGCTGCCCGTGAGGCGGCTGAGGGCATCGAGAAGATGGACCGTGCCGCCGACTCTGCTGACGGGTCGGTCCGTCGGTCCGGCACGGCGCTGGGGGGCTTCCGGGGCCTGGTGCGTCAGGCGATGGGTCCGCTTGCTGCCCTGGGGGCGGCGATCGGTATCGGTGGCCTGGCGTCGGAGGCCATGGACGCCTCGGACGCGACCGACAAGTTCAAGTCGACACTGCGGTTCGCGGACGTGGACACCTCCACGATCGAGGCGCTGACGGCGTCGACGAAGAAGTACGCCGACGAGACCGTCTACGAGCTGGCTGACATCCAGTCCATCACATCGCAGCTGGCGTCTAATGGGGTGGCGGGCTATGACCGTCTGGCTGAGGCTGCCGGGAACCTGAACGCGGTGGCCGGTGGCAACGCCGACACGTTCAGGTCGGTGGGTATGGTCCTGACCCAGACCGCGGGCCAGGGCAAGCTCACCACCGAGAACTTCAACCAGTTGGCGGACGCTATCCCGGGCGCCAGCGGCAAGATCCAGCAGGCGCTGGCCGAGGCAGGGGCGTACACGGGCAACTTCCGTGACGCCATGGCCGACGGGCAGATCACCGCCGAGGAGTTCAACGAGGCGATCCTGTCCCTGGGCATGACGGACGTGGCCCGCGAGGCTGCGACGTCGACCTCCACCATGGAGGGAGCCTGGGGAAACTTCCAGGCCACCATGGTCTCCGGGGTCAAGGACATCGTCGAGGACGTCAAGCCGTCCCTGACCGGCGCCCTGTCGGCGATGTCCGACGCTGCCGGGACAGCGTTCGCCTGGGTCCAGGACACCCTCATTCCAGGCCTGCAGGGCGTGTGGGACATCCTCGCCAACGGGGACTTCTCCGGGCCGATCTTCGGCCTGGAGGAGGACAGCGGCGTCGTCGACTTCCTGTTCGACTTGCGTGACGCGGGCCTGACGGTACGCGACGCCCTGGAGGACCTGGCTCCCAAGGCGCAGGCCGTGTGGGAGGCCGTCGGGCCGATGGCCTCGGAGCTGGCGTCTCTCGCCGGTGACGCGGTCTCGCGCGTGCCCGGCATCATCATGCAGGTTGTCCAGGGGCTGGAGGGCCTGTTCTCCTGGGTCTCACGCAACCGTGACGTGCTGGCGCCGCTAGGGGTGGCGCTCGGGGTGGCGGCCGGTGGTCTGACAGCGCTGGTCGCGGCTCACAAGGCCCACAACGCCGTCATGGCGGCGGGCGGGCTGATCCAGTGGGTGAAGGGCCTGTCTGCCTTTACCAAGGCCACCAACGTCGCGAAGGCCGCCCAGGCTGCCTTCAACGTGGTGATGAACCTCAACCCTCTGGGCCTGATCATCACGGCGATAGCCGCGGTGGTGGCGGGTGTGGTGTGGTTCGCCACCCAGACAGACACCGGGCGGGCGATCGTGGCCGCGGCCTGGCAGGCCATCAAGGATGCTGTCGCGGCGGTCGTGGACTGGTTCCAGACCACCCTCGTGCCGGTCCTGTCCGCCGTCTGGGAGGGCGTCAAGACCGGGTTTACCGCCGTCAAGGACACCGTGACGGCAGTCTGGGACGGGATCATGGCCGTCGTCCAGACGGTGGTGGGCTGGTTCCAGACCTGGGTGCTTCCCGTCATCGAGCTGGTCGGGGCGATGCTCGCAGCCCCGTTCCTGGGACTCATGGTCGCTGTCAAGGCCGTGTGGGACGGGATCATGGCCGCTGTCCGCGTGGTCGTGGGCTGGTTCCAGACGTGGGTGTGGCCAGTCCTCTCCTTCGTGATCGACCTGTACGTCGCCTACTTCAACCTTCTCAAGGACGCCGTCATGGCCGTGTGGAACGGGATCATGGCGGCGGTCCAGGTCGTGGTGGACTGGTTCCAGACGTGGGTATGGCCGGCCATCTCCGCGGTCATCGACTGGCTGTCGGCAGGGTTCACCGCCATGAAGGATGCTGTGGCCACGGCCTGGAACGCTGTCAAGACCGCGGTCGGCGCGGTCAAGGACTGGTTCACAGACACCCTGTGGCCGGCGATCTCCAACGTCATCGACAACGTCAAGACCGGCTTCGAGAACATGAAGACGGCCGTGTCCACCGCCTGGGACTCCATCAAGGCGGCTGCAGCCAAGCCGATCAACTTCGTCATCGGCACCGTCTACACCGACGGCATCAAGAAGACCTTCGACACGATCGCCGAGAAGGTCGGGCTGTCCATCCGCATGCCGGACGTCTCCAAGATCCCCGGATACGCCACCGGCGGCCAGTTCCGGACCATGACACCGGGATACACCCCCGGCAAGGACGTCTACACCTTCTACTCGCCTGACGGCGGGGGAGCGCTGCGCCTGTCCGGCGGGGAGGGGATCATCCGCCCCGACGCCCTGCGAGCCCTGGGCGGGCGCACGTGGCTGGACGCAGTCAACGCCTCCCGCGGTCGCGGCCTGTCCACGGTCGGTGACGGCGGAGCCCGCCGCGGTCAGGTCGCCTTCGCCGAGGGAGGCATCTGGGACCGCGTCAAGGGTTCGGCCTCCGCCGCCTGGTCATGGGTCGAGGACACCGCGTCTGCTGTGGCGGACATCGTCTCCGACCCGCTCAGCGCGATTACCGACCTGGTCATCAGCCCCGCCCGGAGCCTTCTGTCCTCCCTGACATCCACCGCGTGGGGGCAGATCGCCGCAGCCTTCCCGGCCCAGCTCTTCGAGGGCATCAAGTCGATCTTCAAGACGAAGGTGGATGAGTCCGGGATCGGCGGGGGAGCAGGACTGGTAGGTGCGGCCCGCCGCGCCCTGGGAGTGCCCTACGTGTGGGGAGGCTCCTCCATCCCTCCGGGCCTGGACTGCTCGGGCCTGGTCTACTGGGCGGCCCAGCAGCTCGGCCTGGGCTGGCCACGCCTGACAGCCGCCGGATACCAGGCAGCCTCCACTCCAGTGTCCTGGGCCCAGGCTGTCCCCGGCGACCTGCTGTTCTGGGGCACGCCCGCCTACCACACCGCCATCTACGCAGGCGGCGGCCGCATGCTGGAGGAGCCCCACCCAGGAGGCGCAGCCCGGGAGATCGGCGTGTGGGGAGGACCCTCAGCCGGACGCTACCGAGGCTCACGAAAGTACGACGCCGGCGGCTGGCTACACCCAGGCCTGACCACCGCCGTCAACCAGACCGGCCAGCGTGAGGCGGTCCTCACCGCACGCCAGTGGGCTGACATCTCCACCCTCGCCACCCGCGGCACAGACAACACCCTGGCCAGCCTCGACGGCGTCGACCTCAGGCTCGTCCTCGACGACGGCACCGCCCTGGACGCACACCTGGAAGCCACCACCACCAGGCTGCTGACCACACGCCGCACCATCACCGGGAGGAGACGCTGATGCCACTCACAGCCGCACCCCTGTCCGGCCAGGCACCACTCATCCAGGTCACCATCCCCACCGGCACCGTCCCCAAGGGGATGACCTACACCGTCACCGGCACCACCCCCACCGGGTGGACCTGGGACGTACGCGGCGGACACCGGGTCTCCGAGGGCACACAGGTCGTCCTCGGAGACCCGCTCGCCCCCATCAACCAACCCGTCACCTACCGACTCACCACCCCCACAGGCCTCGTGACCGAGTCCAACACCGTCACCCGCCCCTGGACCGGCCACACCCTCCTGACCGACATCACCTCCACCACCCACATCGACCTCCTGTGGCAGGGCAACGACCCCCACACCCTGGACATGCGCGTGACCACCCACGACATCCCAGGACGCCACACACCAGTCCCCGTCTTCGCCCCCACCATGGGAGCAGGAACCACCACCCTCACCGCACGCACCACCGGCACCCACACCCACGCCATGACCGCGCTCGCGGCTCGGCCGGCGGTGGTGGCGCTGTACCACAACCCGCTGCGCTGCTTTCAGTGCCGGGTGGGGGCGTGTGACGTGGAGCCGGTGACGGTCATGGTGCTCACGGACGTGTCGCACTCGCGGTCGGCGCGGGTGGATGTGGCGGAGAGGTCGTGGTCGCTCAAGGGGGCGCTGGTGGCGGTGCCTGAGCCGGAGGTGGTGCTGGCCACCAGCACGTGGGACGACTTCGACCGGGTGCGGCTGACCTGGGGCACGCTCGCGGCCCGCCGCGTGACGTGGGACGTCTTTGACCGGACCGTGTGGCAGGAGGTGGGCAGGTGACTCTCACGCCTGTGCAGGTGCCGGCTGGTGTGCTGTCGGGGGCGCACTCGTGGGCGCCTCGTGTGGACTCCTGGCTGGGGACGACGTGGCTGGGGCAGGTGCCGGTGGAGTCCGGCTCGGTGTCCTGGAGCTCCTCCCAGCAGGTGCAGGGGTCGCTGTCGCTGACGGTACCCAGGGTGGCCTCGGCTACCGAGGACGCGGACGTGCGTGACTGGCGGCCGGTGGACCTGACCAGTCCGCTGTCCTGCGCCGGTCAGGTGCTGCACGTGTCCGTCACTGTCGGGTCACTCGTCACCGGACAGGCGTGGACTGTCCCGCTGGGACGGTTCCTGGTGACCGAGTGGGAGGCGGACGACCAGACGGTGAGGGTGTCGGGACGATCGCTGCTGCAGCGGCTGGAGGAGGACCGCCTGACCACCCCCACCGCGCCCCGCGTGGGAGGCACCCTGGCCACGGAGATGCGTCGCCTGGTGGGTACTCGCATGGGCGTGATCATCGACCCGGCCCTGACTGACCGGCGGTGTCCGTCGATGTCGTGGGGCGAGTCGAGGATCGACGCGGTCTACGAGATCGCCGACGCCTGGCCCGCCCGGCTGCGCGAGGGCGCCGACGGCATCCTCTACGTCCTGCCGCCCGACCCTGGAGGCAGGGTGCGGGTCCTGACCGACGGGGAGGGCGGCACCGTCATCGGCGCCCCCTCCTCGGCCACGCGCGAGGGCGTCTACACCCGCGTGGTCGCCCGCGGCCAGGACCAGGACGACGCCGGCGCTCCGGCGTTCCAGGCGGTCGCGGACCAGGCCACCGGCCCCCTGTCCGTGGACGGCCCCTACGGGACGGTGACACGATTCTTCAGCTCACCGCTGATCACCTCCCAGGCGATCGCCGAGAAGACAGCGGCCTCGCTGCTGGCCACGGCCGTGCGCCGCCAGGTGACGGTACCGGTCACCCACGTGCCCGACCCCACCATCAGCCTGGACGAGACCGTCGAGCTGGTCACCCAGGCCGCCGCCGGCACGCCCCTGGTCCGCCGCACCGGCACGGTGGCGGCCGTGGAGGTCCCGCTGGGATGGTCTGAGACGGCTCGCACGGACGTGGAGGTGGACCAGTGACCCGCCTGCTGCCGCTGCTGGGCACGACAGCCCTGGACGACGCCCCACGCACCGGCTCGGACCGCTCCCTGACAGCCGTGGCACAGGTGGTGTCCGTGTCCGCCGGCGGACGCGCCGTGACGGTGAGCCTGCTCGGCTCGGCCCCCATCACCCTGCCCGCGACCGTGACCTCCTGGACCTCGGTACGCACCTGCTACGTGCTGCTCGACGCAGCCACCGGCCGCCCCGTCCACGTCCTGGGCCCCGCACCCGAACCCTCGGGCCCGCTGCCCGACCCGCCCCCAGCCCGCGGACCGGTACCCACCACCCAGGTCGTCACGGTCCCCGCCCAATGGGCCGGCACCTACACGGCCACCACCTCCGGCCAGTCCGGGTGGGGGACCTGGGAGACCACATCCGGCGGCGCCACCACGGACCTCTACCAGGGAGCCAGCGGGAGCGCGACCCTACGGTCGCTAGCCACCTACGGACGCCACGTCCAGGCCCTGGGCGCAGACCGGCTCGACCACGTCGTCCTACGACTCACCCCGGCCGTGGACCGTACCTGGACCGCCCGCATCCAGGCAGCCACCTGGACCGAGACCGGCCCGGCCGCCACAGGACAGGCCGTCACCGCCACCCTCACCGGCCTCACCCCCCTGGACGTGGACGTCACCACCCTGGCCCCCGCGCTCGCGGGCGGGGCGGGGCTGGCTCTGACGGGCTCCGGCTACGGGGCCGTGTCGGGGCAGGGCTCGTCCATGAGCCTGACCATCACCTACACCTCCAAGCTCTAGAGGAGACTGCTATGCCACTGACCGACGCCCGCGGGCACACCGTCCCGACCGCCACGGACCTGGCCTCGCGCCAGGCGCTGCTCGACCTGTCCCTGTCGATCGGGGACATCAGGACCTGCTCGTCGATGTCCCAGGCGACCTCCTACGTCTCGTCCCTGGCTGCCGCGGGGGTGCGGGCCTCGGCGGACAGGCCCGTGTACGTGCGGGTGGCCGGGGTGCTCCAGGCCTGGGACGGTACGGCCTGGGGGCCGGTGCGGGCCGCGGACATCTACTCCTCCGACGTCCTGACGCCGGAGACGCAGTGGCAGTTCGACCCGTCCTCGGGGCGGGTGCACACGGCGGGGATGCTCCACCTGGCCCCGATCACGGTCCGCTGGCCGCGCAGCTTCGACGTCCGCCTGGGGGAGGGCTTCCCGATCGCCCACGTGCCCCAGACGGTGCAGGCACCCACCGTGGACTGGGTCTCCCTGGGCTTCATCCACTCCGGAGCCTTCGTCATGCCCCTGGTCTACCGCCTCCAGGGCCGGTCGATCTGCGTGCAGCCCACCACCGCCTTCAGGTGGCTGGACGGCTGGTGCTACGGCACGGCCTCCTGGATCGCCTGACCACCCCTGCCGGGTCGTGCCGGCACCTACACACCGACACCAGGACGAGAGGATGACATGACCATGACTATGACCGCGATCTCTGTCGAGGGGCTGCGCTCCATGAGCAGCGAGCAGTGGGAGGAGGCCTGGGCGCTGGTGCTGGCTGAGGCGGCCCGCCGTGAGGTCCTGGCCTCGGCGCGCCAGAGGGCCGAGCAGGCGGCCGCCGAGTACGAGGCGGCCGTGGCCGTGCCGGACACCGTCCCGGACGCCTCCGACATGGACCCGGCGGCGGTCGTCGGCCCCGGCGAGCACGTCGTCGTCCAGGGCGTGGAGTGGGTCAACAGCTCCGGCGCGTGGCTGTCGCCCCACGCCGCGGGACCTGACAGCTACCCCATGGGGTGGCGCCACGCCGACGCCTCCACGCTGCCCGCGGCCGCCGCCTGGGCGCCTGGCACCACCTACGCAGCCGACGACCTGGTCACCCACGCGGGGTCCACCTACAGGTGCGTCCAGCCCCACACCTCACAGGCAGGGTGGGAGCCGCCCGCCGTGCCCGCCCTGTGGGCCCTGGCCTGACACCCGCCCACCGACCCCGGCCCCCGCCACCCGGCGGGGGCCTCGTCATACCCGACCACCATCAGGAGGACACCATGACCGACACGACTACCAGCGCAGACGCCTCCCTGGCGGCGCTCGCGGCCGCCTGGGAGGAGTCCCAGGTCCCCGAGGGCGAGCTGACGCGTCCGGGCACGGACCCGCACGAGGACGAGGGCGTGGACGTACCCCAGGACGCCCACGTCGACACCGGTGAGGAGGCGGGAGCATGAGTGTCCAGCAGCAGGTACTCCAGCGAGCCGCCTCACGCATCGGCTACTACGCACCCGCTGACCCTCAGGTCGGCTCCGAGGCCGCCCGGTACTGGTACCACCGAGGCAAGGGCGCCTGGCTCCTCGGACCCAGCAACCGGATCTGGTGGTGCATGCTGTTCGTGGCCATGTGCCTGGACGAGTGCGGACAGGTCACCGCGATCGGCGGCTACTCCTCCCACACCGACACCACCATCGCCCAGGCCCGCCGCGCCGGCTGCCGCCTCGTGAGCGTGGCTGAGGCGGCTCCCGGCGACGTCGTGATCTTCAACTGGGACGGCGGCGCCACCGACCACGTCGGCCTGGTCGAACGCAACCTAGGCGGCGGCGTCCTGCAGACCATCGAGGGCAACACCTCACGAGGCACCGCAGGATCACAGTCGGCGGGCAACGGCGTGTGGCGCCGCCGCCGCTCCCGCTCCATCGCCGCCGTCATCCGCCCCCGCTGGACCACAGCCGCCGCCACACCCGCCCCCGCCACCTCGCCCGCCGGCCTCACGGTCGACGGAGTCGTCGGCTGGGACACCATCCGCGCCCTCCAGACCGCCCTGGGCACACCCGCCGACGGAGAGGTCTGGGGCCAGTGGGCACCCAACCGCACCTACGTCCCAGCCGCCGGCGGCGGCTGGACCTGGGACCACAGCGGCAGCGGCTCCGCCGTCGTCCGCGCCCTCCAGACCCGCCTGGGCGTCACCGCCGACGGCCTCATCGGCCCCGCCACCATCAGGGCCTGGCAGACCCGCCTGGGCGTCACCGCCGACGGCTACCTGGGCGCTGCCACGGCCCGCGCGATCCAGACCGCCCTCAACGCAGGACGGGTGTGGTGAGTGCGATGACACTCGGAGACGCTATGAGCCTGTGGGAGGCTGTCCGGGGTATCGGCGCCGACCCCATGACCGCTGTCATCTGGACCGGCCTGGTGTGGCCGGTGGTCCAGGCGGTGCTCGACCGCCCGTGGTGGACGCCCCAGCGTCGGGCAGCCCTCCTGATCACTGTGGCCCTGGTGGCCTCGGTGGTCATCTGGCTGGTGTCCTCCTACCCGCTGGACTGGCGGCTGCTCGCGACCCAGGCCAGCGGGATCCTGGGTATCGCGTGGGCTGTCTACCAGGCCCTGTCCACCGTCCGGTTCGACGGGGTCCGCCTGATCGACTGGATTGGCATCGGCACCCCTGGGGGCGAGACACGGGCCGACTACCAGGCCCGTCACCTCGCTGTCCCGCCGGTGCCGGACCCGCCGGACCCTGACGGCACCGTCACTGATCCGACCTGGGTGCCTCTCCACCCCGCTGACGAGGAGGGCCGGTGACCCTGATCGCCACCACGGCCACGCTCCCACCACCGGTCACCCAGGTCATGACTGCCCCTGAGGTGCTGGCAGCCCTGTCTGCCGTGGTCGTCGCGCTGGCCGGGGTGCTGGCGGCGCTGGCGCGGTGGCTGCAGCGGCGGATCACCGCCCAGATCGATGGGGTGTCGGACCAGGCCAGGAGGGCTGCGGAGGCCTCGGTCGAGGCTGCCGGACAGGCAGCCGCCGCCCGGGACGGGGTGACCAACTCGCACGGGACGCACCTGCGTGACGATGTCGACGGGCTGATCGCGGCGGTGGCTGACCTGACAGCCGGGCAGACCACGATGCTTCAGCGCATGGACGCCGCCGAGATGGCCAGGATCGCCGAGGCAGAGGCCAGGGAGTCACGCGACCGGCGCGCCGAGCTGCAGATCGACGGGCTGCGCGACGACCTACGCGCGCACACGGCCGCGTCCGAGCGCACGCACCAGGTGATCCACTCCCGGATCGACTCCATCAAGCACCCAGACCGCTGATGTAGACAGGTACAGAAGAGGCGCCTCACCACCCGCTCCTGGGTGGTGAGGCGCCTCTTCTGTATGTGCTGTCGGTCACCTTCGTGGCGTCTAGATGTTGATCGCACGTGTTGACCGCGGAAAAAACGATCCCCCGGAATCGTTGCGATTCCGGGGGAAAGTGGCGGCGGAGGATGGGGGATTCGAACCCCCGAGGGCTTGCACCCAACACGCTTTCCAAGCGTGCGCCATAGGCCACTAGGCGAATCCTCCAGGTGTCCCACGTACTGACGGTGGAGCGACAGTACGTGCAACGGGAATGGAATATATCGGAACGCTGCCTGCTGGTGCCAGCCCGTGACGGTGGCATCGGTCACGACCGTGTGCTGACCTCATGTGTGCCAGGGGCGGGCACGGCCTGGGGATGAGCAGTCGCGCGCGTCAGGTACACTGTCTTCCGGCCCCTCGTGCGGCGTCATCCAGTGAATCCCCCAGGACCGGAAGGTAGCAAGGGTAAGCGGGCTCTGACGGGTGCACGGGGGGTCCTGACGTCTCTGTGGCGGTGCTCGATCTCTGAGAGCGTCGCATCGTGTCGGTGGTCCCGTTTAGAGTCGGACCGTGACCACCGCTCTGTACCGCCGCTACCGCCCAGACACCTTCCAGGACGTCATCGGGCAGGAGCACGTGACTGCCCCGCTCATGGCGGCCTTGCGTGCGGACCGCGTCACGCATGCCTACCTCTTCTCCGGTCCGCGTGGCTGCGGCAAGACCACCTCGGCCCGCATCCTGGCTCGCTGCCTGAACTGCGAGCAGTTCCCCACGGACACCCCGTGCGGCATCTGTCCCTCATGCCGGGACCTGGCCACCGGTGGCCCCGGAAGCCTGGACGTCGTGGAGATCGACGCCGCCAGCCACAACGGTGTTGACGACGCTCGTGACCTGCGTGAGCGTGCCTCCTTCGCCCCGGCGCGTGACCGCTTCAAGATCTTCATCCTCGACGAGGCGCACATGGTCACCCCGCAGGGCTTCAACGCCCTGCTCAAGCTGGTGGAGGAGCCGCCGGCTCACGTGAAGTTCATCTTCGCCACCACTGAGCCTGAGAAGGTCATCGGCACCATCCGCTCGCGGACCCACCACTACCCCTTCCGGCTCGTGCCGCCGGACATCCTGGATGGGTATCTGGCGCACCTGTGCCAGGCTGAGGGCGTGCAGGTGGGCCCTGGGGTCTTCCCTCTGGTCACCCGCGCTGGCGGTGGAAGCGTGCGAGACACGCTGTCCGTCATGGATCAGCTCATCGGCGGTGCGGTCGACGGCGAGGTGGACTACCAGCGTGCCGTCGCCCTGCTGGGCTACACGGACACCACCATGCTCGATCAGTGCGTGGACGCGATCGCCGGGGCCGATGGCGCCGGAGTCTTCCGGGTGGTGGACCGAGTGATCGCCTCCGGTCACGATCCCCGTCGCTTCGTCGAGGACCTGCTCCAGCGCCTGAGAGACCTTCTGGTGATCGCCCTGGCCGGGGCTGAGGCAGGACCGGCGCTCGGCTCCCTGCCAGCAGACGAGCTGGAGCGTATGGAGGTCCAGGCTCGCACCCTGGGCTCAGGAGCGTTGTCACGCTACGCGGACATGACGGCGCAGGCGCTGACCCAGATGGTGGGCGCCACCTCTCCCCGCCTGCAGCTGGAGCTGCTCATGGCACGTCTGCTCGTGCCCTCGCAGCAGGTTCAGTCTCCGCAGCCCGCGGCCTCCGCAGCGGCTGCGCGGCCTGCCGCTCCTGCCCGCCCAGCCCCGGGATCCTCCGCCCCGGGAGCCTCGGCGCCGACAGGCCCGGTCCCCTCGCAGGAGGCCACGGCGGGCCAGGGGCGCGCCCTGGCCGCCCAGCTCGCCCGACAGGCCGCCGCGGTGCACGCCCAGGAGACTGGCACGCCGCAGACCCGTCCCGCAGGCGCGCCCGGCGGCGCCGCTGCGCAAGGGCCGCAGGAGGCCCCTCCCTCCGCGTCACCCGCGTCACCGGCACCCGCTTCCGCTGCGCCGGGGACCCCTAGTGCGCCGGCAGTAGCGAGTGCCCCGGTGGCAGCGTCCGTAGCACCGGCTTCCTCCTCCGCGCCACGTTCCTCGGTTCCCGAGGCTGCTGAGGCAGAGATGATCCGCACCCGGTGGGCGGAGGTCCTGGACTCGGCCAAGCGCACGCGCCGCGCCACCTGGGCGCTGATGGAGCAGCACGCTCAGCCAGGGGCGCTCGCACGTGGCGTCTTCCAGGTGCTCTTCACGGCGCCCGGACTTGTCAACGCCTTTGAGAACGGCGGTCATGCCCAGGTCCTGGCTGAGGCGATTCACCAGGCCTTGGGGCTGCAGGTTGAGGTTCACGCGGTCCTCGTCGGCCCGGACGGGCCGTCCGCAGGTCCCTCCGGTCCCTCCGGTGGAGACGGCCCGAGCGGCCCGAGCGCGCCCGCTCCTGGCACACACGGTGGCGGCGCGGCGCCGGCGGGACCGGCTCGCAGCGTCCCGAGCGCCCAGGCGGCGCCCTCACCAGCACAGGCTCCCGCAGAGCCGGAGCCCGTGGGATGGGGAGAGGTGGCGCCGATCGGGCGAGCGCGCCATGAGGACGCCCCACCCGCTTCCTCTACTTCCTCACCACCTGCCTCCTCACAGAGTGAGTCACCCGTGGCGTCTCAGCCGCCGCGCCCCCAGGAGACGGCGGAGACCACACGAGCCGCGGAGCCCGGACCTGACCACCTGTTGCCTCAGTCCCCGCAGACTCCGCGGGCCGCGGTCGCTGCCCCGGGGGATCCGGCTCGCGAGAAGGTGACGCCCGCGACGGTCTCCTCCCCGCACCCGGTAGCGGACCCAGGCTCCTCCCGCCCGGCAGGATCCTCACCACCAGAGGAGCAGACGGAGGAGGAACCTCGTCTCGCCACCGTCCACCGCCTTCATGCCCTGCCGGAGATTCCCGGCGGGGCCTCGTCGTCGCTCGGACCGAGTGATCAAGCGCCTGGAGCCCCCTCGGCCGGCGCTCAGCCTGCAGGGGCGGCCAGCCCGGCCACACCAACCTTCTCCGACGGCGTCCCGCTGCCTGAGGAACCGGGTGACCCGGACGGGCCAGGGGAGGCGTGGGGGACCGTCCGGGGCTCGCGGGGCTCCTCCGCCTCAGTGTCTGCTGCCATGGCGGCCGCGCGGGCCGCCGCGCGGGGAGAGGCTCCGCCCCCAGGATCGGCTGAGCTTCGGACAGTCTCCCTGGAGGATGACGTCCCCAGTGAGGATGACGAGGACGCCGAGGAGGCCGGGGTGGTTGGCCTGGAGGTCGTCAAGCGCCTGCTGGGCGCCACCGTCCTGGAGGAGATCATCGTGAACCCGGAGGAGTACTGAGATGCCAGCGGTCTACGAAGGAGCCGTCCAGGACCTCATTGACGAGTTCGGCCAGCTTCCTGGCATCGGCCCCAAGTCCGCCCAGCGTCTGGCCTTCCACGTCCTGTCTGCCGACTCCTCCAGCGTCGAGCGCCTCATCGAGGCCCTACGGGCCGTCAAGGCGCGGGTGCGCTTCTGCGAGACCTGCGGCAACATCGCCGAGTCCGAGCAGTGCGCGATCTGCCGCGACCCTCGTCGGGACCAGCGGGTCATCTGCGTGGTCGAGGAGCCCAAGGACGTCGTCGCCATTGAGCGCACGCGGGAGTACCGCGGCCTTTACCACGTGCTCGGTGGTGCGATCGACCCGATCAACGGTGTTGGTCCAGATGACCTGCGCGTGCGAGAGCTCTTGGCGCGGCTGGGAGGAGATGTTGAGGAAGTCATCCTCGCCACCGACCCCGACGTCGTGGGAGAAGCGACCGCCGCCTACCTCACCCGTATGCTGCGCACCATGGAGGTCCCGGTCTCACGGCTGGCCTCGGGCCTGCCGGTGGGCAGCGACCTGGAGTACGCCGACGAGGTCACCCTCGGGCGAGCCTTCGAGGGTCGCCGCCGGGTCGAGGGCTGAGGTTCTCTCGGTGCAGGTGCCGGCGGGCAGCCTGCCGGTGAACTGGACATCGACCGCTCGGGAGAAGGAGGCACTGGCCTCGTGGCTGACCTGTGCCAGGGCTCCACGAGCCCGATCCGGGCGCGGAGCGGCCTCGGGCCTGCGCCGGTGTTGGTAGGCGCAGGCCCGAGGGCGGCCCGCCTCAGTGCCGGCGGTGCAGGCGGCCGCGTCCGTCCAGCTCCAGACGGGTCTGGATCCCGAGCCGGCTGAGGAAGACCTCGTCGTGGCTGACCACCAGCAGCGCCCCGCGATAGGCGGCGAGCGCCTGGACCAGCTGCTCAACGCTGGCGATGTCGAGGTTGTTCGTCGGCTCGTCCAGGATGAGCAGCTCAGCGGGTGGGTCGGCCAGGAGGAGCATGGCCAGGCACGCGCGGAAGCGCTCACCGCCCGAGAGGGTGGACACCGGGCGGTCGACGGCGTCGCCACGCAGCAGCAACCGAGCCAGCCGGTTGCGGATCGTGCCTGACGGTGTGCCGGGCGCGACGGTCCGGACGTTGTCCATGACGCTGGCCGACCGCTCCAGGTTGTCCAGGCGCTGGGGAAGGTAGCCCACCTTCTCGGTGAGCAGGCGACCGTGTGGGCGTCCCGAGGCAGCCTGCTCGCCAGACAGGAGCTGGCGTAGCAGGGCGGTCTTTCCTGACCCGTTCGGCCCAGTCAGCGCCACGCGCTCAGGTCCCTGGATGACGACGTCGCCTTCCTCGGCGCAGATCTCCAGCAGCCGCCTGCCGCGGGGCAGCTCAAGCTCAGGCAGCTCCAGGTGGATCGCCTCCTCGTCGCGCACCCGGGCGTCGGCCGCGTCCAGAGCGGCATGGGCGGCAGCCACCTTGGAGTCCATGGTGGAGCGCAGCCCGGCCGCGGAGACCTGGGCGTTGCGCTGCAGGTTCCCGGCCACGATCCGGGCTACCCCGCCGTCGCGCGCCGCCTTCCTGGCGGTGCGGGCACGGCGTGCGAGCTTGGTTTCGGTCTCCACTCGTTGGCGTTTCTCCACCTTGAGGGCCTGCTTGGCGTTGCGGGCGGCCTGCTGGGCCGCCGCCTGCTCGGCCTCGTGGTGCTCCTTCCAGGCCGAGTAGGGCCCGCCAAAGGTAGTCAGCTCGCCGTCGTAGAGCTCGACGGTGTGCTCCATATGCTCCAGCAGCTCTAGGTCGTGGCTGACAACGACGAGCGTGCCCGGCCAGGAGTCCACCATCTCAGCCACGCGCTGGCGGGTGGGGCGGTCCAGGTTGTTGGTCGGCTCGTCCAGGAGCGTGACCTCGGCGCCGCGCAGGCGCAGGCCGGTGATGGCTACGAGCATGGCCTCCCCGCCGCTGAGCGTGGCGACGCGGCGGCCGAGGTCAGCGGCTGAGAACCCGATGAGGCTGAGGACCTGGTCTGCGCGGGCCTCGATGTCCCAGTCCTCGCCGATGGCCTCGAAGTGCTCGGTGCTGGCATCCCCGGCCTCCACGGCGCGAATCGCGGCGAGCACCGGTGCGATGCCGAGCAGGTCAGCGATCGTGGTCTCCTGCTCCAGGGTGAGGGTCTGGGGCAGGTAGGCGACCTCTCCCTCGGTGCCCACCCGCCCCGAGGTGGGCGCCAGCTCTCCGGCAATCAGTCGCAGGAGGGTGGACTTGCCTGAGCCGTTGCGACCAATGAGGCCGGAGCGGCCCACGGGGAAGGTGCCGGAGACGGCGGACAGCGCGGTCTCGCCGTCGGGCCAGGCGAAGGTGAGGGCGTCAAGGGTGACGGCAGCGCGTGAGGATGCAGGGCCGGCGAACGGGGCGTGAGAGCGCGGGTGAGAAGGATGCTGTGGCATGACAGGTGCTTTCTGTGCGGGCCCCACAGCGGGCGTGGCCGGCAAGGATGACGGCGCAAGGGCGTCATGAGGCCAGGCTCGCCAGGGGGTGGGTGAGAGGTGGGCTCGTAGACAGGCGGGTGCGCAGGCTCAGCAGCGAGCGGCGCGGTTACGCTCTGTCGACCTCAATCAGCTCCATGGCACGCAGGCTAGCAGGAGCGGTCCTAGGAGTATCTGTGATCTGAACGTCGTTGCCAGGTTGACTGTCTCATCATGGAGGACTGGGGCGGCCCACTTCCTGGACACGCCGTATGCTGACCTGCAGCCACGCTGAGGTGGGCTGCCCGCACTGAGCGATCTGCGAGACCTGCGAGGCCGCCTGTCACGAGCGCGGCCACGGTGTGTCGGCGGTGGAACCACGGGAGTAGCACATGGCACTGGTCGTGCAGAAGTACGGCGGCTCGTCAGTCAGTGACGTCGAGGCGATGCGACGCGTCGCCCGGCGCATCGTCGCCACGCGTAACGCCGGCAACACGGTCGTCGTCGTGGTCTCCGCCATGGGTGACACGACCGACGACCTGCTCGACATGGCCGACGCCCTGACCACTGAGGCACCCGCTCGTGAGATGGACATTCTCCTGTCTGCCGGCGAGCGCATCTCCATGGCGCTGCTGGCCATGGCCGTGGGTGAGCTGGGCGTGCCGGCCCGTGCCTACACCGGCGCCCAGGCCGGCGTGCTGACGGACTCCAAGTACGGCAAGGCCTCGATCGTGGGAGTTCTGCCCGAGCGCGTGGCCCGCGCCATCCAGATGGGCGCCGTCGCCATCGTCGCCGGTTTCCAGGGCATCAACGAGGTCGAGGACGTCACCACGCTCGGCCGTGGCGGCTCGGACACCACCGCCGTCGCCCTGGCAGCCGCCCTCAACGCTGACGTGTGCGAGATCTACACTGACGTCGACGGCCTGTTCACCGCCGACCCCCGGATCGTCCCCACGGCCCGGCGCATTGAGTCCATCACCAGCGAAGAGACGCTGGAGATGGCGGCCAACGGCGCCAAGATCCTCCACCTGCGCGCGGTGGAGTACGCCCGCCGCTTCGGCGTACCGATCCACGTGCGCTCATCCTTCTCAGACAAGACCGGCACCTGGATCTATGACGGCCGCCGCGAGGGTGGCTTTATCCCGCCGGCCGTGGCCGAGCGCCTCAACGCCGTCGTCGAGGCGGACACCGAGGCCGCGCAGCCCGCACCGCACGCACAGCCCGACTCAGCCGACGACGGCGCTGACGCTCCGGCGCCCACCGCCCGCCTCGACGGCGTCCTCGGGCGCGTCGTCGCCCCCGCCGGCACGCCCGCGCCGGACGCCTCGAACGTCGGCGCCGCCCACTCTCGCGCCATCCAGACCCGCGCCAAGGCCCGCCCCCGCCCGTCCGCAAAGGAGGACAACGTGGAAGCTCCCGTCATCTCCGGTATCGCCCACGACCGCAGCCAGGACAAGATCACACTCGTGGGCGTGCCGGACGTTCCCGGCGCCGCCGCCAGGATCTTCGCCATCGTCGCGGGTACGGACGCCAATATCGACATGATCGTCCAGGACGTCTCCGCCGAGGGCACGGGCCTGACGAACATCTCCTTCACCTGCCCCGACGGCGACTCGGCGGACGCTCGCGCTGCCCTGGAGGCCGCTCAGGGGGAGCTCGGCTTCCGCTCCCTGCACTTCAACCCTGACATCGGCAAGCTCTCCCTCGTGGGCGCCGGCATGCGCTCTCACCCGGGGGTCTCGGCCAAGCTCTTTAGCGCGCTGAGCGAGGCCGGGGTCAACATCCACATGATCTCCACCTCCGAGATCCGTATCTCGGTCGTGGTCGACGACTCCGTGCTCGACGAGGCCGTGCGCGCTGTCCACTCTGCCTTCGGCCTCGATGCGTCGACCGCCGAGGCGGTTGTCTACGGCGGAACCGGAAGGTGAGGTAACCCCATGAGCTCGCAGACAGTGTCTGAGGTCGTCAACGAGTACGTCGGCCCGGCCGACGGCGTGTGCGTCGCGGTCGTCGGCGCCACCGGTCAGGTCGGGCGCGTCATGCGCGCCATGCTGGACGAGCGTGACTTCGCGGCCCGCTCGGTTCGCTTCTTCTCCTCGGCTCGCTCAGCCGGGCAGGTGGTGGAGTTCCGCGGAGCCCGTGTCCAGGTCGAGGACGTGGCGACGGCGGACCTGGCCGGGATCGACGTCGCCATCTTCTCCGCAGGGGGCGCCGCCTCCAAGGAGTACGCCCCGAGGTTCGCCGCCGCCGGCGCCGTCGTGGTGGACAACTCCTCCGCCTGGCGCAAGGACCCGCAGGTCCCGCTCGTGGTCAGCGAGGTCAACCCCGAGGCTGCGCGCGTGCGCCCCAAGGGCATTATCGCCAACCCCAACTGCACCACCATGGCCATCATGCCGGCCCTCAAGGTCCTGCACGACGAGGCCGGACTCAAGCGCCTCATCGCCTCGACCTATCAGGCCGTCTCCGGCTCGGGACGCGCAGGCGTGGCCGAGCTGGCCGGCCAGGTGCGCACCGTCGTCGAGCAGGGAGGCGACCTGGAGGGCCTGGCGCTGGACGGGCGAGCCGTGACCTTCCCGGAGCCGAGCGTCTACGTGGACACCATCGCCTTCAACGCCGTCGCCTGGGCGGGCAACGACGCCGGCGACGGCTCGCGGGAGACCGATGAGGAGCAGAAGCTGCGCAACGAGTCGCGCAAGATCCTTGGGATCCCCGATCTCAAGGTCTCCGGCACCTGCGTGCGTATCCCGGTCTTCTCCGGTCACGGAGTAAGCGTCTCGGCCGAGTTCGAGCGGGAGATCAGCGCCGAGCGCGCCATCGAGCTGCTGCGCCAGGCCCCCGGCGTCACCTACGAGGAGGTGCCGAGCCCCCTCAAGGGTGCCGGCCGCGACGGCACCTTCGTGGGCCGCGTGCGCGCGGACCAGGCGTGGGACGAGGGCCATGGCATCTCGCTGTTCGCCGTCGGAGACAACCTGCGCAAGGGGGCGGCCCTCAACGCCGTCCAGATCGCTGAGCTGGTGGCCGCCGAGCTGGGCCAGGCGCGTTCCTGATCTGACAGGAGTCGGGGGCGTGCGCAGTCTCATCACTGCGCACGCCCCCGACGCGTCCGTGTCCGGGCTCTGGTGGGTCGACGGGCCCGGACCCGGCGGGCAGGCTCAGTGGCACGTGCCTGCCCACCGGTGGCTACTGGGCCGCGCGCTGTCCGCGCCGTAGGAACAGCCCGGTCACTGCTGCACCACCCAGGCCGGCGACGACCGCGCCGCCGATGAGCACGGCGGGGCTGATAGACGTGCAGGAGGATGCCTCGGAGGACGAACCCTGTGCCGTGGAAGCCGACTCCTGCCCCGAGATCGTCTTGGTGATCCACTCCTTCTGGTCGGCGACAGGGCTGTAGACCGCGTCGCGCGTCTGCTTGACGTCGACGTCGCTGTCAGGCAGCGCTCCGTCCCCGCTCTTTCCTGCCGCAGCGTCCGCCACAGGGTTGATGCTGGCGGTGACGACGCCGGTGACCTTGCCCTCGTAGAAGAGCGGGCCTCCGGAGTCGCCTCCCTGGATCGCTGCGCCCTCCTCCATCTGGGCCTTGATGCCGGGCGCGCCCTCATAGAGGTTGTACTGGCTCTTGCCGGTGATCGTCGCGTTGGCGACCGGCAGCTGCTTGCCCTTGCCGCTGCCTGACGGCGACCAGCCGTAGGCGGTGGCCTGGCCGGAGTAGCACGCCTGGTCGTCAATCTCCGCGTAGTGGCTCAACCCCATGTCCTCGGTGGTGTGCATGAGAGCCACGTCCCCTCCGGGAGCCACTTCCCACCGGTCGATGGGGATCTCGCGGGTGTTATCCCCGTTGCCGACCCTCACCGCGCCCGAGGCCTTGGCACCCTCGGCCGCTTCGACGCAGTGCCGGGCCGTGAGCACCCACTGCGGCGCGATCGCCGTGCCGGTGCAGTCGCCGAACTGGCCCTTGTCCGTGATCTTCTCTGACACCACCGTGGCGGACTCGGCGTTGTCCGGGGCCATGTGAGGGCTCTCCAGCGCTTGGGCGCTGCTGACCGGTGCCAGGGCGAGCAGCGCCAGCAGGGCCGTGGCCGTCATCGTGCGGGTACGGGTCATGGTGTTCCTTTCAATGCTCTGGCCTCGTCGGGGCCAGGGAGGTCGAGGTGGGCGTGCAGCCTGGTGCGCGTCCTGGATGCGTTGGCGGGACGGGAGGGTCACGAGCGCGCGCGGTGGTTGACCTGCCGCGGTGGGAGCTCGGGGTTGGTGGCGATGCGGGTCAGGCGCCGCATGAGCTCCTCCAGCGGGCCGCGGCTCCAGGTCAGGCGAAGGAGCGTGGGCAGGACCAGTGCGAAGGCCACGGTGGCGTATCCCGGCGCCGGGTAGGTGCCCAGCCCGTGGGCGGACAGCGTGGGCCCGGCGGTGAGGATGTGGGCGGTGTAGACGGTCAGGGACATTGAGCCCATGGCCTGCAGGGGGAAGGACCACCAGGTCTGGTGGCGGAAGAGCAGCAGGCACAGGCACACGACGCTCAGGCTTCCCGCCGTCGTCATCACCACGTCAGCCAGGCCGCCTGTGTGGGCGCCGGGGCCGAGAGCCACGGGCAGCAGGGAGCTCAGGCTCGCTGACTCGCCGGGGGGTAACCCACCTGGACGCGCTCACGCAGGACGATCCCGGTGGCGGTGACGGGCGCGGCCACGAGCAGGACGCCGCGTACGATGAGGCTGTGGCGGCTGCGGGCCAAGGTGGTTCCACCGCGGGCGACCCCGCGCTCAGACATCAGCGCCAGCGAGGTGCCTGCCAGGAGGGCGAACAAGCCCGCCGGGAAGCCGCTGGTGAGCATCGCGACCGGTCCGTCGATCGAGATGAGGTGGGCGCTGACCATCCCTGCCAGCGCCAGGGCCCGAGCGATGTCCAGGCCGATGATGCGTGGGCGTGAGGGCACCGCGGCCCCGTGGCCCAGCACCTGAGGCTGGCGGGCTGCGGCGTCGCTCGGACGCGTGGACGGTGGTGAGGTAGGTGACTGTCTCTGTAGCACGCAGCCGAGGCTGTCAGCCCGGAGGTTGGCTCAGCGTAAAGAACCTGTCCGTTACCTGTGATGGAAGGAACGGGGTGGCAGAGCCGGGTTGGTGGCGATGCGGGTCAGGCGCCGCATGAGCTCCTCCAGCGGGCCGCGGCGCCAGCGCAGGCGAAGGAGCGTGGGCAGCACGAGAGCCAGGACGATCGTGGCCCATCCCAGCAGCGGGTAGGAGGGCAGAGTGGAGCGGGCCATGACGGGTCCTGCGGAGGCGACGTGTGCGACGTAGACGGTCAGGGACATCGAGCCCATGGCCTGCAGGGGGAAGGACCACCACGCCTGATGGCGGAAGAGCAGCAGGCACAGGCAGATGACGGCCAGTGAGCCCGCCGTCGTCGTCACCAGGTCCGCCAGGCCTGCGGAGTGGGAGGTGGGGTCGACGATGAGGCAGAGGACACCGCGGATACCTCCCTGCGTCTCCAGCAGCGATGGCAGGCCGAGCGCGGTGTGCTCGCGCACCAGCGTCCCGGCCACGGCCACCGGCGCGCACAGCGCCAGGAGCGCCACCTGGCGTCGGGGTGAGTGCAGGACCAGCCGGTGGAGGAGCAGACCGACGCTCATGTAGGTCATCCAGCCCAGCAGCGGGTAGGGGTAGTCCAGGACCGCGGGCACCGGCGGGTAGAAGGTGAGGATGACGGCGTGGATGGTGCCGGAGGCCAGCGCCAGCACCGCCAGGGCGAGCCACAGCGTCCGGGTGCGCCACCGCGGCATCCAGGCCATGGCCAGGTAGGCCATGCCGAAGGCCTCCAGCACCACCTGAATCGGGCCGTTGACCGCCGTCAGTACCTGGTGAAGGAGGATGAGGACGAGGCCGCGCACCAGGAGGCTGTGACGGCTCGTGGCTAGCGCCGCCCCTCCCACCCTCACGCCGCGATCGGACATGAGAGCGAGAGAGATCCCGGCCAGGACGGCGAACAGGGCAGAGGGAAAGCCGTCCGTCACCGTGAGGGCAGGGCCTCCCGTCGCCAGGAGGTGGGCGCTGACCATCCCGATCAGCGCGAGGGCGCGGGCGACGTCGAGCCCGATGACTCGCTGGCGCGCGGGCGTGGAGGGGAGGGTGGGCTGCTGCGGGTCCGGCATGGGCTGCAGTCTGTCAGCTCGGTGCTCAGCCCGGATAGACCGGCTGCCACATCGCGTCCTGGACGGCCTGGACCAGGTTGTCGTGGCGGAGGATCATTTCCATGAGTGAAGACTGATTGAGAGGGAGGAATACATAGGCGGTGCTATCGGTTAGCGTGGGTGTTGGCAGCAGCCGGGCATCGCCTGTCGCGGTGCCGTTCACGACCTAAGGAGCCACCATGGCCACGATCAACATCACCGGCGAGCAGTTCAACGAGACGGTCCGCGGCGAGGGCATCACCCTGGTCGACTTCTGGGCCTCCTGGTGCGGTCCCTGCCGCCAGTTTGGCCCGATCTTCGACAAGGCCTCCGAGGCCAACCCGGACCTGACCTTCGCCAAGGTGGACACCGAGGCTGAGCAGGCGCTGGCTGGAGCGCTGGGTATCACCTCGATCCCGACCCTCATGGTCTTCCGTGACGACGTCCTGATCTACCGTGAGGCCGGCGCCCTGCCCGCGAAGGCTCTGGACGCGCTGATCACTCAGGCGCGGGAGCTCGATATGGATGAGGTCAAGGCCAAGATCGCCGCTCAGCAGGCTGGCGAGCAGGCTGAGGGCTGAGCGCCCGGTCGAGGGGGGGCTGGGAGAGGATCCCACCTTCTAAGAGACAGTTATCAACTCCTGTATTTTTGATTGACGCTGATGTAAAGTAGGAGCCATGAGCACCAAGAACGTCACTGCCCCCGCTGTCCTGCCCACCTTCACGGCCACCCCTGAGCTGCGTGAAGCCTTCCAGCGCGCCCTGACCGACGTCACCGCCCTCAGCCTCGTCGGCAAGCAGGTCCACTGGAACGTCGTGGGCCAGGGCTTCCGCTCCATCCACCTCAACCTCGACGTCGTCGTTGACATCGCCCGTGAGGCCTCCGACGAGATCGCCGAGCGCATGCGCGCCCTCAACGCGGTCCCGGACGGCCGACCCGCCGCGGTGGCTGACTCCAGCCTTCCGGCCGCTCCGGCCGAGCTCGTCATCGTTTCCGACGCCGTCGACTACGCCGTCTCGGCGATCAACGCGACCGTGACCACCCTGCGTGAGATCCACAAGGTCGTCGACGAGACTGACCCGATGTCCTCGGGCATCATCGAGGACATCGCCCTCAAGCTGGAGCAGCAGGCCTGGTTCCTCGCCTCCCAGAACTACGCCGCTGAGTGAGTGCGTGCCCAGACCTGGCGCACTGCCTAGTCTGGTCCTATGACCCCAGCTGACGAGCTCGCCCGCCTGACCCGCCTCACGCGCTACTTCGCGCGGCAGGTCACGGCGGGCGATCTCGTCACCCAGTCCAGTGACGCCCAGCTGGCGCGGATGACGCCGCGCTCGATGCGCGCCTATCTGGACGCGCTGCTCACCGTGCGCGCTCCTGCCCCGATTGACGACGCCGTCGCCCGCGAGCTCGATGACTTCCTGGCTGCGCGCAGCCGTGAGCGAGTGGCCTCAGCAGGCAGTCCTGACGCGCTCACCGTGCCGACCCTGGTGGCGACGCACGGCGTCTCCGGCCGGCTCGGGACCCAGGTGGCCCTGTGGAGAGGCGACCTGACGACGCTGCGTGCGGGCGGCGTCGTCAACGCCGCGAACTCGGCGATGCTCGGGTGCTTCGTGCCCGGCCACCGCTGCATCGACAACGTCCTGCACGCGGCGGCCGGCCCTGGGCTGCGGGCGGAGTGCGCGCGCTACATGGACTCTCGCGAGGGCCGCCCCGAGGAGACCGGGCGCGCGCTGGTCACTGGCGGTTACCACCTGCCGGCTGCCCACGTGATCCACACCGTCGGGCCGATCGTCACCCACGGAGTGACCCAGGAGCACCGCGACCTGCTCGCCTCGTGCTACCGCAGCGTCCTGGACGCGGCCGAGGGCGCCGGGCTCGACAGCGTCGGCCTGTGCTCGGTGTCCACCGGGGTCTTTGGCTACCCCAAGCAGGAGACGGCGCCGCTGGTCCTTGACACGATCGGCCGATGGCTGGACCGGCACCCGGACTCGACGCTGAGGATCGTCATCTGCGCCTTCGCTGAGGTTGACGTCCGGGCCTACGAGGCCGCTCTCGCCACGCTGTGAGGCAGCGGGCCTCGGCGCGGTCAGTCGGCCTCGGGCATGAGGACCCAGGCGGCGGCGTAGGCGACCCACATCGGCCCGGGCAGGAGCGCGGCCAGGAGAGCCCCCAGGCGGACCACGGTGGGGGCCACGCCCCATGCCTCGGCCAGGCCCCCGCACACTCCGCCGATGAGGCGGCGACGGGAACGGTGGGGGAGGTGGGTCCGCCAGCTCTCGAGGCGCTCGGAGAAGCTGGGGGCGGCGGTCGCGGCGGAGGAGGGGTACTGCTGTGTCATGGCTCCAGTCTGGGCTCTGCCACGCAGCCCCGATATCAGGGCCTGCCCTGATTGAGCCCTGGCCGACCACCTATGTGTCCACCGACCACCCGATCCGCCACCGACCACGGTATGTGCGCGAATGCGATGGTCGGACGTGGCGCACGTGGTCGGTGGAGGAGTAGGGGGTCGGAGCCGCTACTCCTGCGCCGGCGCCTTGGCCTGGGCCGCAGCGCGGGCGGCCGACGGCGCAGCCTCAGCAATCCGCTCCAGCTCGGCCTCGCCGTGGGCGGCGGAGACGAAGTAGGCCTCGAAGACGCTCGGCGGCAGCGCCACGCCGGCCTCCAGGAAGGCGTGGAAGAAGGGGGCGAAACGGAAGGTCTCCTGAGCGCGCGCCTGGTCATAGTCCCGCACACCGTGCTCGGCCGCCTCGGTCCCGAACATGACGGAGAACAGGGATCCCGAGCGCTGGACCCGGTGCGCCACGCCCTCAGCGGAGAGCGCCTGGCTGATGACCTCCCCGATCTGCTGGGAACGGCGCGCCACCGTGGCGTAGACGGCGTCGTTGGCCAGCTGGAGCGTGAGCAGGCCTGCGGCGGTGGCTAGCGGGTTACCGGACAACGTCCCCGCCTGGTACACCGGCCCCAGGGGCGCCAGCATCTCCATGACCTCAGCGCGCCCGGCCACCGCCGCCAGCGGCATCCCGCCGCCCACGACCTTGCCGAAGGTCAGCAGGTCCGGCACCCACGCCGCGCGCTCACGCCAGTCCTCGCCCCACGTGCTGGCCGACGACGGCGCCACGGCCGCAGGACCGGCGTCGCTGCGGCCGGCCGCGTCCTCGGGCGCCAGCCAGGCTGGGGTCGCGAGCCTCCCGCTCGCCCCGACGTCAGCCCACCCGTCCAGGGCTTCCAGGCCCCACATGCCGGCCGGTCCCACGCGGAAGCCGGAGAGGACCTCGTCAGCGATCATGAGCGCGCCGTGGGCTGCGCTCACCTCCCGGATCGCGGCGTTGAAGCCAGGGGCAGGCGGCACGATGCCCATATTCGCCGGCGCCGGCTCGGTGATGACGGCGGCGATCTCTTCCCCGCGCGCGGCGAAGCACTCGCGCAGCGCATCGACGTCGTTATAGGGCAGCACGATCGTCTGGGAAGCGATAGCGGCCGGCACGCCAGCGCTGCCGGGCAGCCCACCCGTGGCCACACCGGAGCCCGCGGCTGACAGCAGGCCGTCGGAGTGCCCGTGGTAGCAACCGGCGAACTTGACCACGAGGTCGCGCCCGGTGAACCCACGCGCCAGCCGGATGGCGGTCATCGTGGCCTCGGTCCCGGTGGACACGAAGCGCACTCGCTCGGCTGCTGGCACGCGGCCTCGCACCTCGCGCGCCAGCAGGGTCTCAGTCTCGGTGGGAGCCCCGAAGGACAGCCCCTTGGCCGCAGCCTCCTGTACCGCGGCCACGACGGCCGGGTGGGAGTGCCCCAGCAGCGCCGGTCCCCACGAGCCCACGAGGTCGACGTACTCGCGTCCCTCGGCGCTGGTGACCCGCGCGCCGGCCGCGTGGTCAATGAAGACCGGCGCCCCGCCCACGGAGCCGAAGGCGCGCACAGGGGAGTCCACGCCGCCGGGGATGAGGGCGCGGGCGTCGTCGAAGAGCTGCTGGTTGGTGGTCATGGTCGGGACCTTCCGTTTGGTGGCAGGAGTCGGTGGGATAAGGGACAACGGCGGTGGACGCGCTGTCTGCGCTGCTCGCCGTCAGGGCGCAGGAGGCTAGGCTCAGCGGGCCAGCAGCCGGGCGACCTCGCGAGCCCAGTAGGTCAGGACAGTGTCGGCCCCGGCACGCACGATGCCGGTGACCGCCTCCATGATGACGCGCTTGCGGTCGATCCAGCCCTGGGCGGCCGCGGCCTCGACCATCGCGTACTCGCCCGAGACCTGGTAGGCGGCCACCGGCACCGGGGAGGAGGAGGCGACGTCGGCCAGGACGTCAAGGTAGGGGCCGGCGGGCTTGACCATGACGATGTCGGCGCCCTCAGCCACGTCCAGCATGGCCTCGCGAAGCCCTTCGCGGCGGTTGGCCGGGTCCTGCTGGTAGGTGCGCCGGTCGCCCTTGAGCGTGGAGCCCACGGCCTCGCGGAAGGGCCCGAAGTAGGCCGAGGCGTACTTGGCGGAGTAGGCCATGATGGCCACGTCCTCGTGTCCGGTGGCGTCCAGGGCCTGGCGGATCGCTGCGACCTGGCCGTCCATCATGCCCGAGGGGGAGACCATGTGGGCGCCGGCCTCCGCCTGGGAGACGGCCATGGCCTGGTAGAGGGCGAGGGTGGCGTCGTTGTCTACCTCGCCTGCCCGGTGTCCCGCCTCCTGCCCGCGTACCAGGCCGCAGTGCCCGTGATCGGTGAACTCGTCCAGGCAGGTGTCCGCACACACGACGAGCGCGTCTCCCACCTCCTTGCGCACGGCGGCGATCCCTCGGTTGAGGATGCCGTCCTCCGCCCAGGCCTGGGTGCCGGCGGCGTCGCGCACCTCGGGCACGCCGAACAGGTCGATCGAGCCCACGCCGGCCTCCACCAGCGCCACGGCCTCGCGACGAAGAGAGTCCAGGGTGTGCTGGTACTGCCCGGGCATCGCCGCGATGGCCTGGGGCTCGCTGATCCCCTCGCGCACGAAGGCCGGGTAGATGAGCTGGGCCGGGCTCACGCGGGTCTCAGTCACGAGCCCGCGCATCGCGGGCGTGGTGCGCAGTCGCCGCGGGCGCACGGTGGGTGCCTGGGGGGCCGGGACGCCGCGGGAGGAGAGGAAGTCGGTGGCGGGGGAGGTGGAGGAGTCGGTCATGGGGAGTCCTTGGTGAGTCGTGGGGGTGGATGAGGACGGGCAGGAGGTCAGGCAGGGCCAGCTGGCCGGCTCAGGGTGGTGGGGCCTGCCGCTCCAGCACCTGGCAGAGGGCCTTGAGGACACCCTCAGCCGTCGGGGTCGGGGCGAGCGCCGCGACCTTGAGCCCTGCCGCCTGCGCGGCCAGCTGGCTGGGGCGGCCGAGGGTGACGACGACGGTGCTGGCCGGAGCTGGTCCTGCCAGCTCGGTCAGGGCCCGGGCCGCGGAGCCAGCAGTGAGGACGACGGCGTCCCAGGCGCCACCGCGCCAGTGCGTCGCGAAGGCCGGGGGCAGGCAGGAGGCAGGAGCCGTGACGGTGGTGTAGACAGCGGCACGCTGAACCTGTGCGCCCAGATCCTCCAACCGCTCGGCCAGGACCGGGCGGGCGAGGGCTGACTGCGGCAGCAGGACCCGCGTGCCGGGTCCCACCCCGGCCTCCTCCAGGGCCTGGGCCAGCGCCTCGGCGTCCGAGCCTCCGACGACGTCGGGCTGGCGGCCGGTGACGGCCGCCAGGGCATGGGCCGTACGTGGTCCGACGGCGGCCAGGCGGGTGGGTGGCAGGAGCAGGCATCCGTCCTCGCAGGATCGGGCCGAGACACCGTCCTGGCTGTCGCCCCGCACGGCACCACCGTTGGCCTCCTCCGAGGTGCCGAGCCGGGAGAGGTCAAGGACCTCAAGGGTCTGGGCGCTGGTGACCACGACCCACTGCGGCCACCCGGAGCTGATGAGCGCGTGAGCTCGTTCGACTTCCTCAGGCGTGCCCGGGCTCGTCACCGTCAGGGCCAGGGTGTCAACCTCGGCCCCGGCCTCACGCAGGACCCGGGCGAAGGGGTCAGCGGGGCGTGAGCGGCCCAGGAGCACGCGACGGCCGGCCAGTGGCTGAGCCGCGCTGTGAGTAGGGTCTGGCGGTGTGCTCCCGGCAGGTGGGGTGGTCACCGAGGCGGTCATCGACGGTCGGTCCCCTTCGCGGCGGCCTGCGGGCCGGTGCTGCCTGCTCCGGGACTGCCCTTGGAGGCCTGCAGGTCCGTGATCTGGGCGGCGCCGTCGGCCAGGAGCCGCTCGGCGACGCAGCGCCCCAGGTCCTCGGCCTCCTCCAGCGTCCCGGTGGCGCTGGCGCGGCGCAGCTGGGTGCCGTCGAGCGAGGCCACGAGGGCCTCCAGGCAGATGGCGGGCGCCTGGTCAGGGCCGGGTTCCAAGGCAGTACCGGGCTCGGTGGGCAGGTCACGGCCTGCAGCAGGCTCGCCGGCTACGTCGAGGGGGCGGGCCAGTGCGCCCACAGGTGCGGCGCAGCCCGCGGCGAGGCAGCGCATGAGGGAGCGCTCGGCGTCAGCGCAGGCACGGGTCACTGGGTCGTCGACCAGGGCGAGCGCCACCGTGAGGACGGGCAGCTCGCAGGAGACGCGGTCTCGTGTCTCGACGGCGAGCGCCCCCTGGGCCGCGGCTGGGAGCATCCACGGCTCGGTCGTGGCAGGGGACCCGGCAGCGGAGCCGCCGTCGGGGATGCCCTGCACCTCGACCTGGGAGCGGGCGCCACAGCGTGCGGCCAACGGCTGACTGGCGTAGTCCTCCAGGCCCAGCCGCCTCATCCCGGACAGGGCCAGGATCGCGGCGTCCAGGTCCGGCTCAGCGGTAGCCCCCATGGGGCCGTCGGCACTGACCACGGAGCCCACCACGCGCGCCAGCCTCGTGGGGACGTTGCCGCGGATCGGCACGATCGTCAGGTCCGGGCGCTGAGCGAGCAGCTGGGCGGAGCGCCGGGGAGAACCGGTGCCCACGCGGGCGCCGGCAGGCAGGTCATGAAGGCCCAGGGTGGCGGCGCGGGTGCACAGGACGTCGCGCGGGTCCTCGCGGGCCGGCACAGCGGCGATCCGTAGGCCCGGCACCGCCGCGGTGGGCAGGTCCTTGTAGGAGTGGACGGCCAGGTCGCACTCGCCGGCCAGAAGGGCCTCACGCAGTGCGGTAGCGAAGACCCCGACCCCACCGAGCTGGGACAGTGCCGTGGGGTCGACGTCCCCGCGCGTGCGCACGGGCACGAGCTCGACGTGGAGCTCCTGCCCCGCCAGGGCCGCGGCCTGCTCCAGCATCCGGGCGACGAGCCCGGACTGGGTCAGTGCCAGGGCTGATCCGCGGGTGCCTAGTCGGACGGTGCTCATGCCTGCTCCTGGTCGGGGTGGAGGGAGGACGGCGCGGCGCCGTCGGCCTGAGCGACGTTACCCGCTGCGGGCAAGGCAGGGCTTGCCTGCGCGGACTCCTGCCCGGGTGGGCCGGACAGGCGAGCAGCCTGCGCGCGGGCGTGCTCGACCACGGCGGCGATCCCCGTTCCCGCCACCCAGGCTCCGGTGACGGCCAGACCGGGCAGGGTGGCGACGTCGCCGACGAGCCGGGCGGTGCGCTCGCGGTAGGCGGGGGTGACCGGCGGCAGGGTCCCGTCCCAGCGCACGGTCATGTGGGCGATGACGTCCTCGCGCCGCAGCGGCGAGGTCAGGCCGGTGAGCACCGTGGCGTCCTCCAGCGCCTGGTCCAGGCTGATCTCGGGGCGCGGCTCGCCGGGGCGGCCGTAGGACAGGCGCAGGGCGTGGACGTGAGGGCCGTGCAGCGCGGTCAGCTGCTCCCCGATCCAGGGCCACTTGACGCTGAGGTGGGACAGGGCCTTGGCGCCGACGGGGTAGGAGGTCTCCACCTGCCCAGGGGACAGCGGCGCCACGAGCAGCCCGGAGCCCACCGGGGCGGCGTCAAGCTCCTCACTGCGCACCACGAGCATGACCCGCGCGATCGGGGATCCCACCGGAACCTCGATCGAGGCGTCGACCGTGGTGCCGGCCAGGAGCCGCTGGGCAGCACCGGCTGAGCAGGCCAGGACGAGCCGGCTCGTGCGCACGACCTCGCCCGGCCCGGTCGGCACGGGCTCGGCCGACGGCGTGGCTCCTCGTCCGGTCGGCGCGACCTCCAGGTCCCAGGAACCGGGAGCTGCGGAGGCCGGCCGCAGGCTCTGGGCACCGCTGCGGGTGCGTACCTGTCCGCCGGCGGTGGTGACGGCCTCGCGCAGGGCGTCGGTCAGGGCCGTCAGGCCGCCCAGGGTGGTCACGTCCGTGGCCTGTCCGGCTCGGTGCCGGGCGCGCCGACGCTCGATGAGCTCGGTGACGGCGGCCTGCAGGCTGCCGAGCCGGGCCGTGGCCTCGCGCAGGCCCGGCGCCACGGTGTCCGCGGCCAGGTCGGCGGGGTCCGAGGTGTGGATGCCGGCCACGATGGGGCGCACGAGGCGGTCGAGCACCGCCTGGCCCATGCGGGCGCGCACGAAGGAGGCAAGGTCGGCCGGGTCTCCTGGCTGGGTGCTGACAGTGCCGGGCAGGGTGGCGTCGGCCGTGGCGCGCTCGGCACCGGCACGGCCCAGCACGGCGACGGCGTCCTCGGCCAGGGGGTGGGCCGGGATGCCGAGGAAGGAGTCCTTGAGGAAGGGGTGCAGCGCCCAGCCGGCCGAGGCGGGATCGCCGTCGAGCGGGGGAAGAAAGAGCCTGGCTCCGCCGCCGCAGGGACCGACGACCGTGAGACCGAGCGCGTCGACCATCTCAGTGACGGCCCGGCCGCGCATGACGAAGCCCTCGGCGCCCAGGTCCATCCTGGCTCCGCCGACCTCGGCGGCGGCCACGAGACCGCCGGTGTAGCCGCGGGCCTCGAGGACCAGCGGGCGCAGGCCGACCTGGCACAGCTGCCAGGCGGCAGACAGCCCAGCGATGCCGCCGCCCACGACGACGGCGTCCCAGACCTGGGGGCTCATGCCTGGGCCTCCGGTCCCTGCCAGGGGCGGGCGGCGACCTCGGCCCACTGCTGGTCCGCGTGGACCTGGGCGACGATGCCGGTGAGCACCGCCGGGTCGGTGCTTGCGGGCACGCCGTGACCGAGGTTGACCACGTGGCCGGGCGAGCGGCGGCCGAGCTCCAGGCAGCGCTCGACGGCCGCGGCCAGGACCGGGGCCGGGGCGGCCAGGAGGGCGGGATCGAGATTGCCTTGGACCGGGCAGGGTCCCTCCGGGCCGGAGCTGAGCTCCTCGATCGCCTCGCCCAGGTCCGTGCGGTCGTCCACGCCGACGGCGTGCGCGCCCGCCCGGCGCATCTCAGTCAGGATCCGCGCGGTGCCGGTGCCGAAGTGGATAAGCGGCACGCTGGAGCCGGTGGCGGAGGAGACGGCCTGGCCGGCGCGCTCCAGCGCCTGCGCCGAGTAGGGGGCGACGGCGCGGCGGTAGTCCGCGGGTGCCAAGGAGCCGGCCCAGGAGTCGAAGAGCTGGGCGGCTGAGGCGCCGGCCTCGACCTGGGTCGCGATGAACTGGCCGGTGACCTCGGCGCACCAGGTCATGAGGGCGTGCCACGCCTCGGGGTCAGCGTGCATGAGCGTGCGGGCCGCCAGATGGTCACGCGAGGGGCGCCCCTCCACCAGGTAGGCGGCCAGGGTGAAGGGGGCCCCACCGAAGCCGATGACCGGGGTCCAGCCGCTCTTGCCACGCGAGTGGGCGAGTCCCGCCACTTCTCGCTCGCTCAGCCGCCGACCGCGGGGGCTGAGCGGCTGGGCGGGGCCAGCCTGCTCGGGCGTGCCCAGCTCGGCGACGACGGCGCGCACGCCCTGGGACACCGCGTCCACCCCGGCTGCGTGCTCATCCTCGCCGTAGTGGTGCGAGACGAGCTCCTCCACGTCCTGGCGCGTGCGCACGGGCCGGTCGATGACGGGCCCCACGCCCGGCTCGATCCGTACCCCGACCCCGGCCAGGCGCAGCGGCACCATGATGTCGGAGAAGAAGACCGCTGCGTCTACGCCGTGACGGCGTACCGGCTGCAGGGTCGCCTCGGCTGCGAGCTCGGGGCGCAGACAGACCTCCAGCATCTCCAGGCCGACCTCGGCGCGCATCGCGCGGTACTCGGGCAGCGAGCGGCCTGCCTGACGCATGAACCACACCGGTGTGCGCCCTGGCTGGTAGCCGCCCAGCGCCTGCAGGAGGGAGGGAGCCGGGCCGTGGGAATTGTGTGCAGAGGTACTCACGGAATAGTCCTTAAAACGACGGAAGATGACTTCGCGTGATATTCCGGGAGGAAAACCATCGACGTGTCCAATCTAGGCTGATGTCATCTAAGAGACGGAGAAAAACGGCGTCATCTGAGGGAAAACGTGGATGCTGACGCCGTGTGGGTCACGGAAAATGACGCCTTGTCCGCATATTTCCTGGTGATGTCTGCTCCCATTGTGCCTGTTCTTTGTCCAGATGCTTCAATACACCCTGCTGTGCTTCATCTTCTGTCTGCTGATCATCGAACCCACGGGCTTGACCTCGTCGCCCGACTGGGTGGCGTTGTGGCGCACCTGGGTCCAGACCTTCAGGCCGCTGTGCCTGGGGTCGAGGGCGTCGTCGTCCTGGGAACCTGCAACCGCCTGGCCATCCTGCTGGACGCGCCCGCGCCTTCCCAGGCCATGGGCCACGAGGCAGATGACTGGCTGAGCGCCGTCGTCGCCTCCTTCCTGGCCGAGCGTGCCGGGCTGGACGCTCTCACGCTGCGCTCGTGGCACGGCGTGGACGCCGTCGCCCAGCTCTTTGCCACCGCCGCAGGCCTGGAGTCCATGGTGGTCGGTGAGCGCGAGATCGCCGGCCAGCTGCGCCGCGCCATGATCCTGGCCCATGAGGACGGCACGCTCACCGGGCCGCTGGCTCGCGCCGTCGAGCACGCCTCCACCACCTCCCGGCGCCTGGCCTGCTCCACTGGGCTGAGCGGCAATGGCCGCAGCGTCGTTGCCGTCGGCCTGGACCTGGCGGCACGCCAGCTCCCGCCCCTGGAGGGGGCCCGGGTCCTGCTGGTGGGCACCGGGGCCTACGCTGGGGCCACCGTCACCGCGCTGCGTGAGCGAGGCGTGTCCGACCTGGAGGTCTACTCCCGCTCCGACCGCGCCCGCGCCTTTGCTGACGGTCACCACCTGCGTGTCGTCACTGAGGAGACACTGCCAGCCGCCCTGGAGCTGGCCGATCTCGTGGTCACCTGCCGTGGGCTCGGCGCCCCGGTGCTCACCCGTGAGCTGGTCGAGCCGGCTGCCCGGCTGCGTCAGCCCACCGAACCGGCCCTTCTGGACCGCCACGAGGACCCTCGCTCGCCTGCCGAGCCGCCTGAGCGTCCGCTCGTCATCCTTGACCTGGCGCTCACGCGTGACGTCGAGGAAGCGGTGGGCAGCCTGCCGGGTGTGCTGCTCATCGACCTCCCCAGCGTCCAGCGGGCCGTGCCCGAGGCCGAGGCCGCGCAGGTGGAGGCCGCCCGTGCGATCGTGGAGGAGGAGGTGGCCGCCTTCACCCGCCTGGCTGGTGGGCGCCGCATGGACCCGGTCATCACCGAGCTGCGCACGCATGTGGAGGAGATGGTTGAGCGCGAGGTCGCTCGCCTGCGCGTGCGTGACGGCATGGTTGAGGCCGACGACGCCGCACGCGCGCTGCGTCGCCTGGCCGCCCGGCTGCTCCACCACCCCAGCGTCGCCGCCCGGCAGGCTGGCGAGGCGGGCCGGGATGAGGAGTACCTGGCGGCGTTGCCGATGCTGCTGGGCCCCGAGGTCACCAGCGCCCTGCTCGCCGGCACCCAGGCCCCGGCCACCTGCCCGGTCCACGTCACCGAGGGTGCCTCTGCCTGGCACCACCCCACCCAGATGGAGAGGTCCTATGCCTGAGTCGACCGCCCCCACCCACACCGCCGCGAGCGCAGGACGGCAGGCGAGCGCGCCGGCGTCGCCCGACCCGCTGGCTCCCTACGACGCGGTCCTCATCCTGTCCTACGGCGGCCCCATGGGCCCCGACGACGTCCTGCCCTTCATGCGCAACGCCACGGCCGGACGCGGCGTGCCTGACTCCCGCCTCCTGGAGGTCTCCGGGCACTACGGGCGCTTCGAGGGCGTCTCGCCGATCAACGCGCGCAACGCCGAGATGCTGGAGGCCCTGCGTGCTGAGCTCGCCCGGCGCGGCTCGCGCGTGCCTGTGGCCATCGGCAACCGCAACTGGCATCCCTTCGTCTCCGAGGCCATGCGCTCGCTGGCCGACGCCGGTGCACGCCACGTGCTGACGATGACCACCTCCGCCTACGGCTCCTACTCCGGCTGCCGCCAGTACCGCGAGGACACGGCCGCTGCGCTCGCCCTCCTGGCCGCAGGAGCCGACGGCGAGACCGGCCAGGGCTGGGAGGTTGACGCCGCTGCTCGGGTTGGTGGAGCCGGAGGCGCGCCGGTCGAGCTCGCGGTGGACAAGACCCGTCCCTTCTACAACACCCCCGGCATGCTGGAGGCTAACGTCGACGCGATCGTTGACGCCTACCGCCAGCTTGAGGACCGGGGGGTAGACGCCGCAGGGGTCCGTCTCGTGCTGGTCACCCACTCGGTGCCGCTCGGCATGGAGGAGGACTCCAGCCCGCATGCCGCGGAGCGGGCAGCGGGCGTGAGCCCAGCCGTGGCTGAGCCGGGCGTGGCGCCGGACCTGTCCACCGAGATCTCCTACGTCGAGCAGCACCGGCGCCTTGCCGAGGTTCTCCTGCCGCAGGTGCGAGAGCGCCTAGGAATGGCAGAGGACCCGCAGACGGACCTGGTCTACTGCTCGCGCTCGGGCCCGCCCCAGGCCCGCTGGCTGGAGCCGGATGTCAACGACCACCTGGAGGCCCTGGCAGCCGGGCGCCTGACCGACGGGACAGCGGTGGCGGTGCCCGCGGGCGTCGTCGTCGCGCCGATTGGCTTCGTGGCGGACCACATGGAGGTCGTCTTCGACCTGGACACCGAGGCCCGCGAGACCGCCGAGCGCCTCCATCTGCCCTACGTCCGGGCGGCGACCGCGGGCACGCACCCGGCCTTCATCTCCTCGCTGGCCGATATCCTTGTGGAGCGGGCCGCCGTCGCCCGTGGTGAGGAGGTAGAGCCGGACTCGACCACCGGCACCGGGCCCTTCCACACTGTCTGCCCGGACGTCTGCTGCCGCCCCGGGGTGCGGCGTCGTCCCCACGCCCGCCCCGGAGGCCCGCACGGGCAGGACTGAGCCCGCCACCGTCCACCCAGACCAACCACCAGCCCCACCACCAACGAGGGAGTCCACCATGACTGACCAGACCACCCCGGCCGCGACCGCCGGAGGCTCCGAGTCCCACGGCCACTACCAGCACGACCCGCGCGACGCCCGGCACATCGACGTCGACGAGGTCAACAATAAGAACCACTACGCCCTCTACGCGGTCTTCCGCCTCACCCAGCCGCTGCCGCCGCTGGAGGACACGCGTCGCCGCCTGGTCGGGGAGTCGCAGTACTACGTCGACCAGTCCGAGGTGACCACCCGCGGCTGGTACGACGTCTCCGGCTTCCGCTCTGACGCCGACCTGCTCGTGTGGTGGCTCGACGACGACCCCGAGAAGCTGCAGGACGCCAACCACCGCCTGCGCGCCAGCGCGCTGGGGCGCTACCTGGAGCCCGTGTGGTCCTGCATGGGCCTGCACACCCCTGCCGAGTTCAACCGCATGCACATCCCCGCCTGCTTCGGTGGCGTGGTGCCGCGTGACTGGCTCATGGTCTACCCCTTCGTGCGGTCCTACGACTGGTATCTCCTGCCGGCTGAGGAGCGGGCACGGATCATGAAGGACCACGGGCGCAACGGCTTCTCCAAGTACCCCGACGTCAAGGGCTCCACCCTGTCCACGATGGGCCTGAGCGACTACGAGTGGATCCTCGGCTTCGAGGCGGACACCCTCGACCGCCTGGAGGGTGTCATCCACCACCAGCGCTACACCGAGGCGCGCCTGCACGTGCGCGAGGACACGCCCTTCTACACCGGCGTGCGCGTGAGCCCGGCCGAGTGGGCCGAGCGTCAGCCTCGCTCCTGAGCCCCAGGCTCACCCTCCCAGCGGGACGGCCCCGGCCTCACGCGGACGACCAGGAACCCTGGTACGACCTTGTCCGTGTGGTGCAGGGGCCGTCCTGTGTTCTGAGGTGCTATCGCGGCTGGGGTCAGCACGCCTCGCGCACGCTCACCAGCCACGGGCAGCGGCGGCGCAGCAGGTGCTCGAAGCGTGCGTGCATGGTGACGACGGCGGCCGGGCAGTCCTGGCACGCGCCCTCCAGCGCGACCTTGACGACGCCGTCCGCGACGCGCTGGACCGTGAAGCTGCCACCGTGGGCACGTGCGATCTGGCCGACCGGTCCCTCCGCGATCTCTCGGGCGGCTGCCTCCAGCACCTCGTCCGGTCCGACCCCGACGGCGCCGGGCGCAGCCTCCCACGAGCCGGGGATCCCCAGCGCGTCAACGAGCGCCGACCGTACAGCCGACCCTGCCTCGCTCCAGATGCGCCCAGGGGCTAGGAGAGTGAGCACCGCGCCGGGCACCACCTCGAGGCCGGCCAGGACGCCGTCGTCGAGCAGCGCCTGGAGCATGCGCGGGGCGCGGGCCACCGACCCGGTGAAGGGGAGCAGACCGTCAGGCACCACCCAGCGCAGGACCGCAGGGTCCGGCGTCGTCACCGGGTGGGTAGGGACCACGGGCACGGCTAGCTGCTCCTTGCTGCGTGACGGTGACTGCGGGAACCGGCGTCACATGAGCGCGGCGACGAGGGCGTGCACTAGCGCCCCGGCTACCCAAGCAAGTGCGAACAGGTAGCCGTAGGCGATCGCCGCCCACTTCCAGGTTCCTGTCTCACGCCGGATCGTGCCCGCCGTGGCCATGCACTGCATGGCGAAGACGAAGAAGGCAAGGATCGCGGCGATCGTGGCGGGGTTGAAGACCTGCTCGCCAGCCGAGTTGGTGAGCGTGTCCCGCTGGTAGGTCATGGCCTCAAGCTGCGCGGTAGGCGCCTCTGGGTCCGAGGCCGCACCCATCTGGCCCAGCGTGGCCACGAAGGTCTCGCGGGCGGCCAGTGAGGAGAGCACCGCGACGTTGACTCGCCACTCAAAACCCAGCGGCTCGAAGACCGGCTCCACGAAGCGGCCGACGGCGGCGCCCCAGGAGTTGTCCATGACGTAGCTGGTGCGCTGGGCGTCGTAGAGCGTGGACAGCTCCTCAGCGTCCGTGACTACCTCGCCGTCCTCACCCACCACCGTGGAGGAGGCCGGAGCCTCCACCGCCTGGGCCACCGCAGAGCACTCGGCGGAGGCAGTGCAGTAGGAGTCGAAGTCGGCCTCCGAGCGCAGCGGCACGTTGAGCAGCACCCAGATGATGATGGTGGCCGTCAGGATGATCGTTCCCGCCTTCTTGACAAAGCCCTTGGCCGCGTCCCAGACCATGACGCCGACCGTCCGGGCGCGCGGGAGGCGGTAGGGAGGCATCTCCATGTAGAAGGGCAGCAGTACCCCGCCGCGGTCGGTGAGCTTCTTGACCACCCAGGCCGCCGTCATCGCGGCCACCGCCCCGGCCAGGTAGAGGATGAACATGATCGTCCCGCGTGCCCCGAAGGGACCGATGCGGTCCTCGGGCCCCACGAGCAGGGAGATCATGATGATGTAGACCGGCAGGCGTGCCGAGCAGGTCATCATCGGGGCGGCCAGCATCGTGGCCAGGCGGTCCTTGGCGCTGGGCAGGGTACGTGTGGCCATGACACCGGGAATTGCGCAGGCGAAGGAGGACAGCAGTGCTACAAAGGCGCGTCCCTCCAGCCCTGCCGAGGCCATGACCCGGTCCATGAGGAAGGCGGCTCGTGCCATGTACCCCACGCCCTCCATGAGGGCGATGAGGGTGAACATGATGACGATCTGCGGGATGAAGGTGAGGACCCCGCCCACGCCGCCGATGATGCCGTCTCCCAGCAGCCCGGCCAGTATCGGTGCCGGGGCGTCGAGCCAGGTGTGGACCTGCGTCCCCAGCCAGCCGAAACTGGACTCGATCGCGTCCTTGAAGGGTTCGGCCCAGGTGAAGATCGCCTGGAAGAAGAGGTACATGACCGTGAGGAACACGAGCGTGCCCCACACCGGGTGCAGCAGGACCCGGTCGACCGCCGCGGTGCGTCGGTCCTCGCTGGGTGGGATGTAGTCAGCCGCCTCCAGCACGGACTCGCTCCAGCTCAGCCGCTCTGCCCCGCTGGTCGGCGGGGCGAAGGGCACGCGCTCCCAGTTGCGCCACGAACCGATCGCCTCGCGCAGCTGGGCGATGCCCACTGAGCGGTTGCCGATGACGCGCACGGCAGGCACGCCGATGGCGCGGCCAAGCGCCTCGACGTCCAGGCGCCCGCCGCGGCGGGTCAGCTCGTCGGTCATGGTGACGGCCAGGCAGGTGGGCAGGCCGAGGGCGAGGGCCTGGGCAGCCAACCCCAGGGAGCGGGACAGGGTGGTGGCGTCGATGACGACGACGAGCGCGTCCGGTGCCTCCTGCTTGCCCAGGTGACCGGTGAGCACGTCGAGCACGACCTGCTCGTCTGGGCTGATGGGCTCCAGGGAGTAGGCGCCAGGCAGGTCCTCGATCGTCACCGGGACCCGACGCGGAGCCTCTTCACCCGTCATCCCGGCCTCGCGGGCGGTGAGCTGGCAGGTACCGACGGCGCGGGCCACCGTGACGCCGGGGTAGTTGCCGGTCTTGGCGCGCAGGCCCGTCAGGGCGTTGTAGATGGAGGTCTTGCCGGCGTTGGGTGAGCCGGTCAGGGCGATACGGTCCGCGCCGGTGTGCACGTGGCCCGAGGCGGCCCCACAGTGGCAGGCGGCGCCGTCGTCGTGACAGGAGGTGGTCGAGGCAGCCGGGGCACTCATGCGAGCACCTCCACCATGACCAGAGCGGCCTCGCGACGGCGCAGGCTGAGGCAGTAGTCGGCGACCGTGTAGGTGGTGGGGTCCCCGAGCGGAGCCCGGCGGCCCACGAGGACCTCGCGGCCGGGTTCCAGGCCGAGGTCAACCAGTCGCCGGGCGAGCTGGGAACCTCGCTCCTCGGTGACGGCGGTGACGCGGCCTCGCTGGCCGCGTCGCAGGAGCGACAGGGGCGTCGGCTCCGTGGTAGTGGTGCTCATCTTAGGGTCCTTCTGTCGGGACGTGGGCTACGGTACCCCCGCGTCGCCGACCAAGGTTAGCCTTATAACACTCGTCCATAAAGGACAAGAGTCCTCTGGAGAGGGTGCTGAGAGCGGGTTCACGCGCGCCGGCGCGGCACGGGCCTCACAGGTGGAAGCGCGCGCCGGCTGCCGGGTTGGCCAGCCAGGCCTGCGCGGCCGCGATCCGACGCCGTGCGGAGTCCGCGATCGGCTCGGGCAGGCAGCCAGGGTCAAACCAGCCCACCGCCGTCGACTCCTCGTCCCCCACGCGGCTGGCTGCGGCGCCAGCGGCATCGACCCGCGCGACGAAGTCGATCGACATGAACACGCAGCGGTCGCCGTTGGGGAACTGAGAGGGCTTCTCCGCCTCAACGGCGATGACGCCCAGGATCTCGGGGACGACGCCGGTCTCCTCCTCGCACTCGCGCAAGGCGGCGACGGCCGGCTGCTCGCCGGGCTCGGGGATGCCGGAGACCACGGCCCACAGCCCCGTGTCCGAGCGCCTGCCCAGCAGGACGCGTCCTTCCGGGTCGGTGACGACCGCGCTCACGCCGGGCAGCCACAGCTGGTCGTGCCCGATCTTGGCACGCAGGGACACGATGAAGTCCGGAGTTGGCACGAGATCCTCCCGTTCGTGGCCTCTTGACTCAGCGTGGTCGGGACGCAGCGACCCTGCGGGCCTGCGCTGCCCACGCCTCGACCGGGTCGTTGAAGGGCTCGGGCTCCCAGGTCCCTCCGGCGTGCTCGACGGCGCGCGCCAGCAGCCAGTCGGCCACCGCCGGGTTCTTGGGAAGCAAGGAGCCGTGCAGGTAGGTACCGATGACGTGGTGGATGCGCCCGCCCTCCAGGCCGTCAGAGCCGTTGTTGCCGTCACCGCTGCGCACCGTGCCGAAGGGGCGTGCCGCCGGGCCCAGCGTGGTGAGCCCCGAGTGGTTCTCGTAGCCGACCACCGTCCCGAACTCCTCGGTGTCCAGGGTGATGTTGCCGATGAGGCGCTTGGGGCCGGCGACCGTCTGCGCGTCCAGGATCGACACCCCTGGGATCTCGGTGCCCGAGGAGGTGACGAAGCGGTGTCCGAAGAGCTGGTAGAGGCCGCAGATGACGAGCATTGGGACGTCGTCGGTGGCCCAGGCGCGCAGCTCGCCGGCGCGCTGGGCGAGGTCGTCCTTGATCCGGGCCTGGCCTGAGTCCTGCCCGCCGCCTCCGACCACGAGGTGGACGTCCTCGGGCAGCTCGTCGCCGGGGTCATAGGTCAGCAGCTCGACGTCGTAGCCCTGCCACTGCGCGCGGCGGGCCAGGACGAGCGTGTTCCCCCAGTCGCCGTAGATATTCATGTCGTGGGGGTAGAGCTGGAGCAGGCGGATGTGTCCGCGTGCGGCGGAGTCGGTGGTGTGGCGGTAGATGATAGGGGGCGTCACTTCATGACCTCCTCGACCTCGGTCAGCTCGCCCAGGTGGTGGCGCAGAGCCAGCATCGCGGTGTAGCTGGTGAAGATACGCATCCGGCGCCCGTCGCGACGTGAGGCAGCGCGCAGCACCTCAAGCGCCTTGGCCAGGTCCGGCTCCACCGCACCCACCGGCACCTCGTCATAGCGCAGGCGCAGCGCCATGTCCCAGGCGCGCACGCCGGTGACGACGGCGACCCCCTCCTCACGCAGGCCGGCGAACTCCACGTCCCACAGCCAGGACATGTCCCGGCCGTCGGCGTACTCGTCGTTGATCGCGACCATGAGGGTCTCGGGGCCCGTCTCGGCCTCGGCCTGTGCGGCGGTGAGCAGTCCCATGCGGAAGCCGGCGGGGTTCTTCACCAGGGACAGCTCGACCTCGCGCCCGTCCAGCTCCACCACCTCGCCACGCCCGAAGGCGGGCTCGACGCGGCTGAGCTCGTCCAGGACGGAGGAGACATCTGCCTTGGGGCCGAGGATCTCCAGGGTGAGGGCCAGGGCGGCGCAGGCATTGAGCTGGTTGTGCACGCCGCGGATCGTCATCGAGACCCGGCGCCGCACGCCCCGTACCTGGAGCGTGACCTCCTGCCCGTGCAGCTTCTCCAGCAGGACGGTGGGGTGTGATGGGCTCATCGGCCCTGGGACGGCCTCACCCGGTCGCGCGGCGGTCGGCTGGCTCGTGCGCGCGGTGTGGAGCTCGTCGTCGGACAGGAAGACCGAGCGCAGCGCGGGGCCGATGCCGAAGGAGGCGGTGCGGGCCGAGAGCGTGTCAAGGAAGTCGGGGGAGACCAGACGGGGGTCGTCCTGGTTGATCACAACCACCCCGGTGGTGGCCTGAGCGACCTGGTGGAGGAGGGAGGCGGTGTAGTCGACCTCCCCGAAGCGGTCGAGCTGGTCGCGCATGACGTTGAGCAGGAGCGTGGCCTGGGGGCGTACGTGCTGGATGAAGCGCACCGCGTGGGCCTCGTCGAGCTCGAGGACGGCGATATCAGCGTCCACGCGCCCGCGCCAGTCGACCTCGGTGAGCAGGGAGGCGAGCACGCCACGGATGAAGTTGGAGCCGGTCCTGTTGGTCAGGACCTTCAGACCCTGAGACTGTAGGAGCTGGACGACCATCTTCGTCGTCGTCGTCTTGCCGTTGGTCCCCGAGACCATGACGACGCCGCGAGGCAGCTGGGCCAGCACCCGGCCCAGGAAGGCAGGGTCGGTGCGCTCGACGACCAGGCCTGGCAGTGCCGTCCCTCCTGAGCCACCGCCGCGCAGACGGGCGGCCAGGCGTGCGCCACGCCCCAGGGCGATCGTGGCGCTCGAACGCAGTGTCGTGGCCAGGTTGGTCATCGATTCAGGCTCCTGCAGGCAGAGGGGTGGCAGCCCGGTCAGTGTAGGTCCTTGGTCGCGTCACCGGAGGGGATTGCGCCGGCCGGCGTCCAGGGCGTCAGGGGACGACGACGTGTAGGGCCCCCGCCTCGACCTCCACCTCCAGGCGCCTGGTGCTCCCGGCGGTGTCGCCGTCGAGCTCGAAGGGGATCTCCCGCTCGGCCTCGATGAGGATGTGGTGTCCGCTGGTGGTTGGGAAGCCGGACATGTCCCGGCCGGTGAGGACCTGGGCGCCGAGCTTGGCCCAGTCAGTGGCCTTGTCCGGGCTGGCGATGAGCAGGTCGACCTGGGCGTCGGTGGGGGAGGCGTCGTGGAAGAGTGTCATGCCGCCGGTGATCGTGCCGACGTTGCCGAGCAGGGCCATGACGGCCTGGTGCTCGACCGGCTCGGCGTCGTCCACGGTGACCGTGATGGTGAAGGGATCGGGCACGGCGTTCTGCACGGCGGCCACGGCGTAGGCGCCGGAGCGGATGACCTTCTTGAGATCGTCGCTCGTGTCCTCCATGATCTGGGCGTCCAGGCCCATGCCCGCCATGACGACGAAGCGCTCCTGGCCGGCGTCGCTGACGGCGTGGACGACGTCGATCGCCTGGCTGCGGCCGTTGAGCGCCAGGCGCAGTGCGGCGTCGGTGTCCAGCGGGACTCCAAGGTTGCGGGCGAGCAGGTTGCCGGTGCCAGAGGGCAGGAGCGCCATGGGCGTGTCGGTTCCGGCAAGCTCGGAGGAGACGGCGCGTACGGTGCCGTCCCCGCCGGCCACCATGACGAGGTCCACCCCGGCCTCCAGCGCTCGGCGTGCGGCCTCGTGCCCAGGGTCCTCCGGCGTCGTCTCCAGCCAGGTCGTGGGGTGCCAGCCGGCGGCCAAGACCTCGGCCTCGACCCGGCGTCGTAGCAAGGACAGGTCATCGAACTTGGTGGGGTTGAGGATGACGGCTGCCCGCTTGTCCGCGCTGCCCTCGGGCAGGCCCAGGTGGGCCCAGCCGGACAGGATCGTGGTCATGCCGCCGATCGTCAGTGCCAGGTTGGCTACCGCCACACCCAGCAGGACGGCGCCGACGGCGTCGGAGATGTGGATCAGGGCCATCGTCCACTGGGCCACGGCGGTGAGGACGACGGCGGCCATACCCACGCCGGCCCAGCGGGCGACGATCGAGGTGGAGCGGCGGTGGGCGCGGGTCAGGGTGACCAGTACCCACGCCAGGATCGTCATGGCCGTGACGTGGCTGGCCGGGTAGGCCCCGCCAAAGTGGGAGATGGAGTCCGCGAAGGCGGTGTGGGGGCGCGGCCGGTCGATCATGAAGGCCAGGACCGCCTGGGCGGGCAGTCCGGCGGCGGCTACGGCCAGCGCCAGGGACAGGCGGCGCATGCGGGCCTTGTAGGAGAAGACTGCGACCGCGGCGATGAGGATGAGGGTGAAGACCGGGTGGGTGAGCAGGGAGAAGGCTTCGGCCACCTGCCCGCGGACCGATCGCGGGGGCAGGAAGGGCGGGCGCAGGAGCCGGTCGAGCCAGGTCAGGCGCCCGGAGAGGGTGAGCCAGGTCCACAGGGCGAACAAGATCGTGGAACCGAGGGTGAGGCTGATCTCGGGGGAAGTCCAGAGGCGACGTGCCAAGGAGCCCCTGGGTGTCGGCGTCGTACTCATCAGGCAATAAGTCTAACGGGAGGAACCGCCCGGGCTGGCTCCCGGCGAGCCGCGGCGCTTACCGCCTACCTCCGTCGGTTGAGGTGGGGGACAGTCGGCTTGGTTGTGGCGGGGATGGGGATCGACTGTTGAGGGCCTAAAGCGATGGATTTGGGGGGCAAGCGGGGGCAGCCAGGCGGGTGCGGACGGCTGCAGGCCCCAGGCGACGGAAAAACTTAAGCCCGGAACCTCAACGTGTTGAGATTCCGGGCTTCTCGTCGGGGTGGCGGGATTTGAACCCACGACCTCTTCGTCCCGAACGAAGCGCGCTACCAAACTGCGCCACACCCCGTGTGCAGCGGAAACTATATCGACCCCAGAGCCGGCATGGGAAATCAAGGCACTGAGGGGTGGGTCACCTCGCGGTGGCCGACGGCGATGCTGCGCGGCCCCGAGCGCGCACCCGCGCGGCCCCGAGCGCGCGACGTCGCACCGGTGCGGCCCGGCCTGCGGTGACGACCGTCGCCTCAGGACGCCGGCACGAGAGTGAGCAACGTGGCCTCGGGCCGGCAGGCCAGGCGCACCGGCGTGTAGGGGCTGGTGCCCAGACCTGCGGACACGTGCAGGAACATGTGGTCGGCCGCTGCAGGGTCGGACATCCGCCCCGGGTAGCGAGACAGCCCTGAGGCCCGTGCGGCATCGAGGTCGCAGTTGGTCACCAGCGCCCCGTAGCCGGGCACGCAGAGCTGGCCGCCGTGGGTGTGCCCGGCCATGGCTAGGTCGACGTCGTCCCGGCTCATGGCGTCCAGCACCCGGCGGTAGGGGGCGTGGGTCAGGCCCAGCCGCAGCGGGCGGCCCTCGCGGTTACGCACCGGCTCTACGGCGTCGTCGGGCGAGGAAGCAGGCTCGGGGTAGGCGTCTCGGTCCGCGTGCGGGTCATCCACGCCCACTAGCTCGATGCTCCGGCCGCGCACCTCCAGGGTCCCGCGCGCGTTGCCCAGGTCAGCCCAGCCTCCCGAGGCCTGCAGGTCTCGGACTGCTCGCCAGGGCAGAGCCTCGACGTCCTCGGCGTCTTCGGGTGAGTCGGCGCTACGCGGGTCGGCGCGCAGGTAGCGGGTCGGCAGCTTGAAGACCGTCGAGCGGTAGTCGTGGTCGCCCATGACGAAGGCGCCGGGCAGGCCGAGGAAGGGCTCCAGCGCCTGGCCGAGCGGGAGCAGCCCGCTGGCGAAGGAGAGGTTGTCCCCGGTGTTGATGACGACGTCGGGGCTGACCTGCGCCAGGTCTCGCACCCAGTCCACACGCGCCTGGGTGCGGTCTGTCAGGTGGAGGTCGGACAGGTGGAGGATCGTGATCGGCTCCTGACCAGGGGCCAGAACGGGGACGCTTCGACGCCGCAGGACGGGCATCCGTGCCTCAACCAGGGCATAGCCAAGCAGTCCAAGGCCTGCGGCGGTGCCGAGCCCGAGAAGACGGCGGGCGCCTCGGCCAGCGCCCGCCTGGCTACTCACCGTCCTCCTCGTAGGAGTACTCCTCCTCCTCGGCGGCCGGGGCCTCCTCGGTGGTCTCGGACTCCTCGTACTTCTCCTGCGGCTTCGGAGCGGGCGGGGTACCCAGGCTGACCTGGTTGAACTGCTCGGTGGGCGTGCCGGTCAGGGCGGCGTCCATATAGGTCTTCCACAGCGGCGCCGGGGCGTCCGAACCGTACATGGTGGCGTAGTAGCGCCCGCCGATGACCTGACGGTTCATGGCGTAGTACCCGTCCGAGTGCCCGAGCCACACGGCCGCGGACAGGCTGGGGGTGTAACCGACGAACCAGGCGTTGTCCATGTCGTCGGTCGTCCCGGTCTTGCCAGCGGCCGGGCGCCCGGCCGCCAGGATCGCTCCGCGTCCTGTTCCGGACGAGGAAAGGGCCGTGGTGAGGGTGAGACTGACCTGGTCAGCCGCCTCGGCGGTCATGACCTGGCTGCAGGAGGCCGAGGGAACCTTCATCTCGGCGCCGTCGGCGTCGAGGATCTTGTCGATGGCGATGGGCTTGCAGTACACGCCGTGGGCGGCGAAGGTCGCGTAGGCGTTGGCCATCTGGAGCGCGGTGACCTCCTGGGACCCCAGGGCGATCGAGGGCACCGCCGTCAGGGGCTCACCGGAGTTGGTCGTCACGCCCATCTTGGCGGCGAGCGAGGTGATGTTGCAGATGTCCATCGCCGCCGTCATGCGTGCGTAGCCGACGTTGATCGACATCCTGGTGGAGTCGATGACGTTGTGCGTGCCGCCTTCTGAGGGGGAGGCGTTACCCACCTTCCAGGTGTCCGCTGCCCCGGGGTTGCAGGAGATGTTCCACGTGGAGGCGGGGAAGGTAGTAGGCGAGGTGTTGAAGCTCGTGTAGCCCGAGCGGCCTTCCTGGTACCACTCAGCCAGGACGAACCCCTTGAAGGTTGATCCGGGCTGGAAGCCGGAGGTGCCTTTGGAGTTCTCCACGCCTCCGTGGTTGGCGTCCACGCCCAGTGAGATCTGGGTGGCCGTGGGGTCCTCGGGCGTGGCGTCGCCGTAGTTGGTGTTCTGGGCGATCGCCAGCACGCGGCCGGTTCCGGGCTCTACCGAGACCAGGGCGGCCTTGACGTTGGAGGGGTCACCGGTGGGGACGTAGGCCTGGACGGCAGCGTCGGCAGCTGCCTGCTTGGCCGGGTCCATCGTCGTGGTGATGGTCAGGCCTCCGCGCAGCAGCAGCTGGCGGCGGGAGGCGGCGTCGTCGCCGTACAGGTCAGAGTTCTCGATCTCGGAGACGGCGTACTCGCAGAAGTAGGCGGCCGATCCGGCAGCCGCGCAGCCACCCACCGAGTTGGTGACGTGGAGGAGGTCAGCGATCTGGACCTGGACGGCCTGGTCGTAGTCCTCCTTGCTGATGAACTCCTCCTCGTACATCTTCTTCAGCACCCAGTCCATGCGGCTCTTGGCCTTGTCTGGGTGGGTGACCGGGTCATAGAGACCGGGAGCGTTGGTCAGGCCCGCCAGCAGCGCGGCCTCGGGGATGGACAGCTCAGCGGCGGAGTGAGAGAAGAAGTGCCGCGAGCTGGCCTCCGCCCCGTAGGTGGAGGGGCCGAAGGCGGCGATGTTGAGGTAGCCCTCCAGGATCTGCTGCTTGGAGTACTTCTGCTCCAGGGTCAGGGCGTACTTGATCTCGCGCAGCTTGCGGGCGTAGGTCGTCTCGGTGGCGGCACGGATGGCTGCGGCGTCGTCCTTCTGGAGCCCGGCCTCGATGAGCACGTTACGCACGTACTGCTGGGTCAGGGTGGAGGCACCCTGTGAGCCTCCGGAGGCGTTGGAGACGAAGGCGCGCACGATACCGGTGGGGTCCACGCCCTTGTGCTGGTAGAAGCGCTGGTCCTCCACGGCCACGATCGCGTTCTGCATATTCGTCGAGATCTGGTCCAATGGGACGACGATGCGGTTCTCGGCGTAGAACTGGGCCAGGTCGGTCCCGTCCGCAGCCTTGATGACGGAGACCTGACTGGGCTCCAGGACGTTGAAGTCCGAGGGCAGCTCGTCGAAGAGCTGTTGTGAGGCCTTGGTGACCGCGGAGGCTGCGCCGATGAAGGGGGCGGCGAAGCCGGCGGTCACGATGCCTCCTGCTGTGGACAGCAGGAGGAAGACCAGCAGCATCGAGACGACCTGGGCCGGCGTGAGCGAGCGATCGCGCGAGGAGGACTGCGACATGGGGTCCAGAGTACGTGCCCGCGGGCTCATGGCGCTGTGGGGCACGACGCGAAGGGCCTGGATAGTGTCTGGGCAGCGGCCCAATGGCGGCGGTCCCACCCTGGCCGACGTCGCCCGCGAGCGCGAGCGTGTACACCGTCCAGACCGTTCGTGCACGGCAAATGAGATGCCTGGTGATGTGGATTTGGTCAATTCGCCGGAGGTGACATACGGTTACTATGTGACGCAGCCGACACTGGCGTCGGCTCGCTGTAAGGAAGGTTGTGAGAAGACGATGACCGACCAGACATGGGCTGTCCGTGCAGCCTGCGCCACCGTCGAGCCAGATCAGTTGTTCGGCAAGGGCGCCGAGCAGCGTGACGCTCGCTCGCTGTGCTTCTCCTGCCCGGTGCGGATGGAGTGCCTGGCGGAGGCCCTGGACTCGGAGTCCTCCTTCGGCGTGTGGGGCGGACTGACCGAGCGCGAGCGCCGGGCTCTGCTGCGTCGTTTCCCCGAGGTCACGGACTGGGGTGCCTGGCTGCGTCGCGAGGACGACGAGCTCATCGCCGAGATCCACGCTCGTCGCGCTCCCCGGATCCTGGCCAGGGTGCGCTGAGCGTGCCACGGCCGGTCTGACGGCTGTCAGTACTGGTCGGCGTCCTTGCGGGCCCGTAGGCTGCGCCCATGACTACATGGGAGTACGCCACCATCCCCCTGCTCACGCACGCCACCAAGCAGATCCTCGATCAGTGGGGTGCTGACGGCTGGGAGCTCGTCCAGGTCGTGCCCGGCCCCACGGGCTCGGACAACCTCGTCGCCTACCTCAAGCGCCCCAAGCAGGGCTGAGCCCCGGGATCCAGCATCGACGACGGCGCCGCCACCAACGCGTAGAAGGTGGCGGCGCCGTCGTGGTGGCGCAGGCGTGCTCAGCGAGCGCGACGACGCAGGCGGTCGATGTCCAGCAGCGTGACCGCGCGGCCCTCCAGGCGGATCCAGCCGCGGGAGACGAACTCGGCCAGGGACTTGTTGACCGTCTCGCGCGAGGCTCCGACCAGCTGGGCGAGCTCCTCCTGAGTGAGGTCGTGCGGGACGTGGACGCCGTCCTCGGTGGTCGAGCCGAAGCGGTCGGCCAGGTCGAGCAGGGCCTTGGCCACGCGGCCGGGCACGTCGGAGAAGACCAGGTCGGCCAGGGCCGTGTTGGTGCGGCGCAGACGCTGGGCCAGGGCGCGCAACATGTCCTTGGCGAGCGTGGGGTGGGTCTCGATGAAGCTCATGAGCTGGGTGTGCTCCAGCGAGAGCAGGTCCGTGGGGGCCACGGCCGTGGCGGTGGTCGAGCGTGGGCCCGGGTCGAACAGGGTCAGCTCACCGACGATCTCGCCGGGGCCCAGGACCGCGAGGAGGTTCTCGCGGCCGTCGGGAGAGGCGTGACCGAGCTTGATCTTGCCGGACAGCAGGACGTACAGGCGGTCGCCGCTGTCGCCCTCGTTGAAGAGCGTCTCGCCACGGCGCAGGGTCGTCTGCGTCATCATGGCGCGCAGCTCCTCCTGCTCCTCCGGGCTCATGCCCTCGAAGAGCGGGATCTTGGAGATGATGCTTTCGTCCACGAAGGTCCTCCTGAATGTGGTCGATGGGGCCTGAGCGGGCCGTCCCCCGCCTATCTTGCCACGGTCTGTGACCTGTGGCACGCCGTCGAGCATTGTAGTCTCGCCGTGGCGCAGGTCAAATACCCATTCGGTCGAAACACAGGGATCGCGCAGCGGCCCGGGAGGGAAGAGCATGACCGCCGAGGACCACAGTGCTCTGGCCGCCCGCGCGGCCCAGGTCGATGACGAGCTCGCCGGGCTCTACCCGGACGCGCACTGCGCCCTGGACCATGACGGCCCCTTCCAGCTGCTCGTCGCCACCGTGCTGTCCGCCCAGACCACGGACAAGCGGGTCAACACCGTCACCCCGGGGCTCTTTCAGACCTATCCCGACGCCGCCGCGCTCGCCGGCGCGGACCGGGCGGACCTGGAGGAACGGCTGCGGCCCTTGGGGATGCAGCGCACGCGGGCCGAGCGCCTCATCGGCCTGGGCGAGGAGCTGACCGCCGCCTTCGACGGCGTCGTGCCTCGCACCTGCGAGCAGCTCACCAGCCTGCCGGGGGTGGGGCGCAAGACAGCCAATGTGGTGCTGGGCAACGCCTTCGCCACGCCGGCCATCACCGTGGACACGCACGTGGGGCGCCTGTCGCGGCGTCTGGGATGGACCGAGCACAAGGACCCGCTCAAGGTGGAGAAGGACATCGCCTCCCTGTGGGACCCCACGCGCTGGACCGACGGGTGCCACCGGCTCATCGAGCACGGGCGGGCCGTCTGCCACGCCCGCTCGCCACGCTGCGAGCAGTGCCTGCTGCTTGCGGCCGGGCTGTGCCCGCAGGTCGGGGTCTGAGGCACCGCCGTGGACGGGGGAGGGCGGCTACTGGGCGGGAACGAGGTCAGCCAGGAAGGGCAGCAGGACCTCGGTGAGCTGGTTTGGCGCCTCCTCCTGCGGGAAGTGGCCGACGCCGTGGATGGTCACCTGCTGCAGGCGTCCTGCCACGTGGTGGGTGTCGCGCGCGTAGGCCTGGGCCGGCTGGACCGGGTCAACCTGCCCCTGGACGGACATGACGGGGACCTGCACGGCGGGCTCCAGCGCCGCCAGCGTCTGGCGTCCGAGCAGCATGTCGCGCAAGGTCTCCAGCGCCGAGTGCGCTGCCCCGGGCCTGGCCAGCAGCGCGGCGTAGTAGCCGGCGGCCTCGGTGACCTGGGCGCGGGTGCGAGGACCCGCCCACGAGCGCAGCAGACGCTCCATGCCGGCCTGGGTGGCCAGGGTGCGCTCGGGCAGGAGAGGGACCTTGAAGGACAGGTACTGCAGGGCGGCTCCTGACAGCAGGCGGCCGCGCAGCGAGCGCACGGCGACCGGGTGGGGAGCGCTGACCGGCACGATGCCTCGGACCGTGGAGGAGAACCGGTTGGCCGTGACCCAGGCCACGTGCCCGCCCAGGCCGTGACCGACGACGACGGCGGACTCGTGCCCGAGCGCCCGGATGGCCCCGTGCACGTCGTCGGCCAGGCTGACCAGGTCATAGCCCGACGGCGGCCGGTCCGAGCCGCCGAAGCCGCGCAGGTCGAGGGCCGCCACGCGGTGGCCCTCCCGGGCCAGGGCGGGCATGACGTGGCGCCAGGTCCACCAGCACTCCGGGAAGCCGTGCAGCAGGACCACGAGCGGGCCGGTGCCCTCGGCGTCGTTCAGCGGGGACTCGGGCCCGGCGAGGGCGGCGTGGAAGCGCGTGCCGCCGGCGGACAGGTCACGGTGCGTCCAGGGGCCGGGGCGGTAGACGTTGACAGGCACGCAGGCACTCTAGCCAACCGGTGGCGCGGCCAGGCTGTTTCGAGGCGGCCCGCACCCACGGGTCGTGCCCTCTAGCCCAGCAGCAGGGACGCTGCGACGTAGACCCCGGTACCGCCGACCAGCGACAGGGCGATGGAGCGGCGCCACAGGTGCAGCGCCGCCGTCGCCCCGATCCCACCCAGGTAGGGCACCCAGGAGGCCGGGGAGGACGTCACCCCGGCCAGGGTGTAGGCCACGAGGACCACCATGACGCCCAGCGGCATCGTGCGGGACAGGAAGTCGAGCAAGGGTCTGGCGGGACGGCCACGCAGCAGCACGAAGGGTGCCAGGCGGCAGGCGAAGGTGATAGCGGCGACGACGGCGACGGCCACGGCGATCTCGGCAGGGCTCAGCACGGGTGCTCCTGGGAGCCAGGGCAGGTGGCAGCGCTCGGTGCAACGGTCTGGGCCGGGCTGGGTGCTGAGGTGACGCGCCCGCCCGTGGCGCGTCCTCGCCACAGGTACAGGGCGCTCAGTCCCGCTGCCAGCAGGCTCAGGGAGACCAGCAAGGTGGCCTGACCGCCGATGACGAGGCCGGCGGTTCCTGCCACGACCCCCAGCGCCAGCACGGCCCGGTCAGGGTTGGACCGCCAGTTCTCGATCGCCAGGACCACGAAGAGCGAGGTCAGGACGAAGCCGAGCAGCTCGATGCGCTCACCCACCGCGGAGGCGAGCCAGCTGCCGGCCAGCGCCCCCACGCAGGTCCCCAGGAACCAGGAGGCCTGGCTGACGGCCTCCACGCTCAGCAGGTAGCGCCCGCTCATCCGGCTGCGGTCCTTGGACGCCAGCAGGGCGTAGACCTCGTCGGTGATGGCGTGGACCGCGTACAGGCGCGTGGCCAGCCTGCCGCGCACGCGGTTGAGGGGAAAGCCGAGGCCGTAGAAGACGTGGCGGCCGGAGACGAAGAGCGCGGACAACGCGATCGTGGCCAGGCAGGCCCCGCCGGCCACGAGCGGCACCAGCAGCATCTGCATGGTGCCGGAGTAGATGACCAGGCTCCACACGGCCGCCCACCACCACTCCAGGCCCGCGGCGGCCAGCAGGGCGCCGGCAGCTGCCCCCAGGGTGAGGTAGCCGATGACGACGGGGACGGCGTCACGCAGCCCGTCGCGCACACAGGTCATGCGGGCTCAGCCCACGTGGCGCACGCGGTCGATGACCTCCTGCTCGCGCCGCCCGGCCCGGCGCGCCGAGTGGGAGGCGACCCCGACCATGACCAGGGCCAGGCCCACCGCCAGGAAGCGGCCGGAGACGGCGTCGGACCAGATCATGGTGGCCACGTCCTTGCCGAGCGTGGACTGCTCGGCCAGGCGCGTGAGGAAGGGGGACAGCGCGGCGTCCACGGGACCGGGGGCCACGAGCCCGGGCAGCCCGGCGACCAGCGTGATCGCGCCGACGACGAAGGTCCCCAGCGAGGAACGGCGAGCCGTCCACAGCGCCAGGACGAGCAGGAGACAGCCCACGACGAGCTCGATGACCCCGCGCGTGGTGATGGCAAAGCGGTAGGCCTCGGTGGCCCCCACGAGGTGGGTGGCGGCGTCGTGGAGGAAGAACCAGGCCGGCGGCAGCAGGACGAGGGAGAGCAGCACCCCGGCCCAGTGGGCCGCAGCGCGTGAGGCCGGCCGCCCGACGACCACCGAGCCGTCCAGGAGGATGTCCTCCTCGCTGCGCGGCTCAGGGGTGCGGCGCGGCCACACGGGAGTCATCGGGGCGTCGTCGTCCTCGTCCTGGGCGCTCGCGGCGGCCTCGGCCGGGCTCGTCACGCTCGTGGGCTCTCCCGGCGCCGTGGAAGCCTCAGAGGGCTGCGCGGCCTCGGCCTGCTCGGCGGCCTCGCGGTGGGCCTCCTCCTCGCGGGCGAAGAGGGAACGACGGCGCACCGCGGTGGTGGAGGGATCGTCCTGCGTGGCGGCGTGCCTGGCGGCCCGGCGGCCGGGGGCGGACTGAGCCTCCTGCTCCACGGCGGCCTCAGGTGGGGTCTGGGCCGACGGCGTGGGGGCGCCGGCGCGTGCGGCCGGGGCGATGAGGACCTCGGGGGCCGGGTCGGGGCTGGCTGAGGTCGGCGCACCGCCGGTGACCGGGTTGGTCTGCGCCGCGGCGGGCTCGGCGTCGTCCAGGACGGGGGTGGGGCCAGGGACCTCAAGGTCGTCGGAGACCAGCTCGGTGGAGGCAGGTGTCAGGACGGAGCCGGCCGGGTCGACGTGCTCGGCCTCCTGGGCCGTGCCGTGGTCCTCGGGACGGCGGGGAGTTGCTGTGGTCACGGGGTCCTCCTTCTCGCCCCGTTACGGTAGCGGCGCGAGGGCGCCAGGGCGTGGAGGCGTGCCGGTCAGGCCGCGGAGGTCTCCAGGCCGGCGGTCCGTGCGCGGACGAGCTCCTCGGCGTGTCCCTGACGCCGGGCCAGGTGGGAGCCCCAGCCGATGCCGCTGAGCAGGACGCCTGCGCTCACCAGGGTCATGGCGTCAGGGGCCCAGGCGAGCAGGCGGTCCACGAGTGAGTCGAAGGGCATATCCGGCCAGGCCGGGGCCACGAGCGCCGGGAGGCTGATGAGGATGAGCGCGATGCCAGTGGCTCGTGCCCCCAGGCTTGAGCGGCCCGTGGCGGCTCCGGTCACCGCCAGGAGGAGGAAGGCTCCAGCGGCCGTGGCCAGAGCGCCCCACGAGGCCTGCCCGGTGCCGTCCAGCGCCGCGTGAGGGCCACGGGCGAGGATGACGAGAGCGAGAGCGAGGGCGGCCACGCTCAGTGCCAGCGTGAGCAGGTGGGCGCGCCGACGCGAGGGCGGTGCGCTGGGGGTGACGCCCAGTGCGCGATCGGCCTGCGCCAGCCGCATGGCCGTGCGCGCCTGCTCACGCCCGCCTCGGCGCGCCGACCTCATTCCCCAGGCCCCGCCAGTCAGCAGGGCGCTAGTCAGGAGCAGGACGCCCGTCGTGGCGACCGGAGGGAGCCACGGTGGGCAGACAGTGGCGGCGCCGTCGGCAAGGCAGATCAGGGCGAGCTGACCAGCCAGGGCCATGAGGCCCGCCACCAGGCCTCCCAAGGAGGAGCGGGCGGCGAACAGCGCCTGGCAGGCGCAGACCATGACGAGCAGGACGAGGAGGTGGAAGGCAGCCAGCCCCAGCCTGCCCTGGGAGGCGAAGTGCCCGGTCCCGCCCGTGAGCAGGATTGTCACCGGAGCCAGGAGCAGGCCCACCAGGCCGGCCAGGGCGTGGTCCCGACGGCGACCGCGAGGCGCCACGGGGATCCCGCCACCGGGAGTCAGAGGGGCCGGGGCGCCGTCGGAGGAGTACGTCATGCTCACGGGCGCGAGCCTAGCGGCCTGCCGGCAGCTCAGGGCGGCCCCTTAGTCTGAGCGCGTGAGCCCGGACCTTGCCTCCCACCCCCAGGCCGTGATCGAGGCCCTCGCAGCCCTGGCTGGCCAGCCGCGCGTGCGCCAGGCGCAGGAGGCGCTGCGCGAGGCCTCCGCCGAGCTGCGCTGGAACGAGGCGCTGCGACGGCGCTGGCGTGAGGCCCGCTCAGAGTCCTGCGTGCGTGGGGCGGTGGCCTCGGCCGCGGTCGAGGGGGCGGTGGTACCGGCCTCCCTCCTGCGCGAGTGCGTGGCGAGCGGCTCGCTCTCCCGCGCCGTGACCGGTGACGCCAGCCTGGACGCGGCGGCGGGACTGTGGCGCGCCCAGACCCGGGTGACGCAGTGGATGGCTCCGCTGCGGGGCAACCAGCGCCCCACGCCGCCGCCGGCAGCCGCGCTTCTGGCGACTCTTCACCGCGACGTGACCGGGCCCCTGGCCGCCGGCGGACGCCTGCCCTTGGCCGAGGTGGGCGCCGCGCGGCTGGAGGAGCAGGCCGCGCGCGAGGGTGGTCCGGGGCCGGCGCCCCACGGTGAGGAGCTCTCCCAGCGTCGCGCCGCCCTCATGGAGCTGCTGGAGATCGAGGGAGCGCCGGCTCTGGTGCGCTGCGCCGTCGTCCACGCCGAGATGGTGTGTGCGCGCCCCTTCACTGCCGGCAACGCGGCGGTGGGGCGTCTGCTCGTGCGTTACCTGGCCACCCGTGACGGCCTGGAGCCTACGGGGGTGGCGGTGCCGGACCTGTATGCGGCCAGGGCGCCTGGCGCCTACGCGCAGGCCCTGGCGGCCTACGCCACCGGGAGCCTGGAGGGTGTGGTGTCCTGGATCGTGTGGCAGGCCGAGGCTTTGCTCCTGGGCATCCAGGAGGCCCAGGCCGTGTGCCGGGCCGTGCAGGCAGGGACGACCGCCTTAGCGGCGCCTCCAGGTCAGCCAGGCGGCCAGGGCTCCCACGGCGCCTAGCGCCAGGGCCGAGGTCAGGGCCTCGGCCTGCTCGGGGCGCAGTTGCAGTGCTGCGGGCACCGGCGGGGCCAGCGGACGCCTGAGGGTCAGGGGCCGCTGGAAGTCCCTCACCATCCAGCCGGCCTGGGTCGCGTGGTGGCGCAGCTCGCGGTCCGGGTTGACGGCGACGGGGTGGCCCACGGCCTGGAGCATCGGCAGGTCTGAGACCGAGTCGGAGTAGGCCCACGAGGCTGCCAGGTCGATGCCGTGGGCGGCGGCGTCAGCCTCCAGCGCCTCGACCTTGGCGCCGTGGAGCAAGGATCGGGCGATCGCGCCGGTGAAGCGTCCCTCGGCGTCGGTCTCCATCTGCGTGGCCACCGCCCGGTCAGCGCCCACCAGGGCTGCGACCGGCTCGACCATCTCCTCCACGGAGGCCGAGACGATGACGACGTCGTGACCAGCCTCGTGATGAGCCTGGATGAGGTCCAGGGCCTCGGCGTAGACGGCCGGCTCGATCGCGGTGGACAGGGCCTGGTCCACCACCTCCTGGAGCCGACGGCGCTCCAGTCCGGCGGACATGGCGGCCAGCTGGCGCATGAGCCGTGCCGAGTGCTCCTCGTCCGCGCCCATGAGGAGGTAGGGCAGCTGGGCCACGACCCCGCGGGCCAGGGCGGAGGTGGAGATGAGCCCGGAGCGGCGCATCGGGTCGCCCAGGGCGAAGGTGGTGGAGGTCGCCAGCACGGTCTTGTCCAGGTCGAAGTAGGCGGCGCGGCGGGGTGCCTTGTCCACGATGACCTCCTGAGCCTCGTGCGGGTGGCCGGACGGCTGCTGGTTCCCTCGCATCGTACCGAGCCCGGGCTCCACAGGCAGGTCTCGTGACACCCCTGTCCACAGGGCTCGATCGGCCCAGGTGCGCCGGCACGGCAGGGGGGAGCACGCTCGGAGCAGGCGCCTGCCCGCGAGCCGGCCTCACCCGAGGCAGCCCGAGCCCGACCGCGCCGGCGAGCCCAGGAGGAGAGATGACCCGACCGAGCCCAACTGACCTGAAGACCGCGCCTGCTCGCCAGGCAGCGAACCAGCCTGAGGCCCGCCCGCCGGGGGCGGTGGTCGCCGTCGTTGCCGCCCGCGGGGGCCTGGGAGCCTCCTGCCTGTCCCTTCTCCTGGCACGCGCCCTGACGGTGGCCGGCCAGAAGGTCGCGCTCGTGGACGCAGACCCCGCCGGAGGGCTTGGCCTGCTCATGGGGACCGGGCCGGGGCCCGGGCTGCGGTGGGCGGACCTGCCGCAGCAGGAAACGGCCTTCCGCGTCAGCAGGCTCGTGGACGCCCTTCCCACCTGGCTGGGCATGAGGGTGATGACCGGGGACACCAGGGGCGGAGCGCGAAGCGAGGAGATCCTCGCGCCCGTGATCACGGCCCTGGCCAGCGTGCACGACGTCGTCGTCGTGGACCTGCCGCGCACCCTGCCGGTCCCACCGCAGGCCACGGTCCTGCTGCTCACGGCGCTCGACCTGCGCTCAGCAGCGGCCGCGCGGGTGCTTGCGCGGCGGATCGCGGGCGAGAGCCAGCGCCCGGTGCGTCTGGTGGTGCTGCAGGAGGGGGAGGACATCGACGTCGACGGTCTGGTGCGCACGACCGGGTGCCAGGTGATCGGTCCTATGGCCGTGGACCGATCGGTGGCCCAGCGCACTGCCAGGGGTGACGACGTCACACGCGGACGCGGTCGCGCACGCCGAGACGCCCGCGCCCTGGCCCACGCCCTCCTGGAAGAGCTTCAAGGCGTGGTGGCAGCGCCGTGAGCGGAGCGGAGGAGCTGGAGCGGGTGCGCGGCGCGCTGGCACGGGGTGCGAGCCTGAGCACCGCGCTGGAGGAGGAGAGCGACGCCGCCACCGGCATGGAGGGGTTGGCACGGCTCCATGAGCGCGTCCACCGCGAGGTCGAGGGAGCCGGCTCCTGGCTGCAGCCCCTGCTAGAGACCGACGGCGTCACGGACGTGCTCGTGGGAGCGGGGCGCAGCTGGATCGACCGGGGCCGCGGCCTGGAGGAGGTCCACCACGACCTGCCCGAGGACCAGGTGCGTGCGCTGGCCGTGCGCATGGCGGCCAGCGCTGGCAGACGCCTGGATGAGGCAAGCCCCGTCGTCGACGCCACGCTGGCCGACGGCACCCGGCTCAATGCCGTCCTGCCCCCGTTGAGCGCGGACGGCACCCTCATCTGCCTGCGCACGAGCCGCCCCCAGGCCTTCAGCCTGGCCGAGCTGATCGCGGCGGGCACGCTGACCCCGAGCCTGGCCGAGGTCCTGGCCGCCCTCGTGGCGGGACGGGCCTCCTGCTTGGTCACCGGCGCCACGGGCACCGGCAAGACGACCCTGCTGGCATCCCTGCTCTCCCTGGTGGAGCCCACTGAGCGCATCGTGTGCATCGAGGAGGCCAGCGAGCTGCGGCCCAACCACCCTCACGTCATCCACCTGCAGGAGCGTCAGGCCAACGTCCAGGGCGTGGGAGAGGTGACGATGACCTCCCTGGTGCGTACCGCGCTGCGCATGCGCCCGGACCGCATCGTGCTGGGGGAGTGCCGTGGCCCCGAGGTCCGCGAGGTGCTCACGGCGCTCAACACCGGCCACGAAGGAGGATGGGCGACCCTGCACGCCAACGCCCCGGTAGACGTGCCAGCGCGCCTGACGGCGCTGGGCGCGCTGGCCGGAATGGACGAGGCCACCGTGGCTGCCCAGGCGGCCAGTGCCCTGGACGTCGTCATCCACCTGCAGCGGCTCGCGTGCCAAAGGAGCGGGCCAGGCGGCGGGGTGCCTGGCTCGCGCAGGGCACGGCGCGAGGAGGGCCCCAGCGTGCAGCGTGTGGTGACCTCGCTCGGGGTGCTCCTGAGGGAGGAGGACTCGGGCCGCCTCGTGTGCCGCGAGGCCCTGCACCTGCGCGACGGCGCTCTCCTGCCAGGTCCCGGACACGCTCAGCTGGTGGCGCTGCTCAGACGCGCAGGAGAGGCGGGGCTGCCATGACCCCGGCCGCGCTGCTCGTTGCGCTCCTGCTCGCGCTCGCGGTCACGGTGCTGCTCCTGCCGGCACGCCGGGACGCCAGCGTCCTGGAGCAGATCGAAAGGGGCCCGGCAGGCGGCGCGAGGCTGCCCGGGCCGAGGGCCCGGGACCTTGACCTTGGGCTGGTGCTGACCGAGGTGGCCACACTCCTGCGTGCCGGGGCCCCGACCGAACGTGCCTGGAGCCGCGCCCTGAGGCGTCACGGCCTGTGCGAGGGCGTCAGTCCGGGGACGGACGGCGTGCCACCCGCCCTGTGGCAGGTGGCCGACCTGGCATCCAGGTCCTGGCGACCGCGGCGCAAGGACGGGCGATGGGCGTGGCATCCTCCCTGGCCGCCGGGGCGACAAGGTGCGGCCAGGCGTGAGGCGACGGCGGCTGCCGTGCCCGGGGCCGTGGCCGCCTGCAGGCTGAGTGCGGCGCTCGGGGCGCCCCTGGCGGCCGTGCTGGAGGCGGTGGCGCAGGGGGTGGCGGAGTCGGGTCGGGCTGAGGCCTCGCGGCGCACCGCGTTGTCAGCACCACAGGCCACCGCCCGGTTACTGGCCTGCCTGCCGCTGCTCGGCCTGGCGCTGGGGACGGCCGTCGGCGCGCGGCCCCAGGAGGTGCTGTTGGGCGGTGGGCTGGGCAGCGTGCTGGGTCTGCTCGGGATCGGCCTCATGACGGCGGGGCACTACCTCACCCGTCGCCTCGTCCGGGCGGCCGAGTCAGCCAGCGAGGGCGTGGACGAGGCGCTGGTGCTCGACCTTGCGGCGGCGGCACTGTCCTGCGGTTCCTCCTTGCCCAGGACGCTGGAGGCTCTGGCCTCGGCCTTGGACGAGCCTGCGTGCGGCGTTGTGGCTCGTGGCCTCCTGCTGGGAGCGGGGTGGCAGGAGGCCTGGCGCGCCGCGCAGGACGAGGACTGGCGTGCGCGGCGGCAGAACCTGGAGGCCTGCCTGCGTCCGGGCTGGGAGGACGGAGCCTCGCCGGTACCGCTCCTGGCTGCTACGGCTGCCAGCCTGCGTTCGGGGCGCCAGGCGCGGGACCAGGAGGCAGCCGAACGCCTGGCCGTGCGGCTCGTGGTGCCGCTAGGGCTGTGCCACCTGCCTGCCTTCATCGCCCTGGGCATCGTGCCGGTGGTGGCCAGTCTCGGGCTGGATCTGCTGGGCGCCTAGCACTGCTACCTCATGCGTCTAGCCATGGTGCGCCATATGCGCTGTGAGGGCAGGGCGGTGGCGTGGCACCATGTGGCTATGGCCGTTCCCCGCAAGCTTCTTAGCCACGACGAGGTCGTGGTGCGACACATGCACACCCACCCCAAGGTCCTCCTGTGGCGTATCTCCCTGGAGATCGTCCTGCTGGCTGCGGCCATCACCGGGACGGTCCTGGCTCCTGACTCCTGGAACCCCTGGGGACTGGGCGCGATCTGGGTGCTGTTCCTGGTGATCTCCGTCCCGCTGTTCCTCCTGCCCTGGATGCGCTGGGCGTGCACCACCTACACGGTCACCACCAAGCGCGTGATCACCCGTGCAGGGATCATCAACAAGACCGGGCATGACCTGCCGCTGACGCGGATCAGTGACATCCAGCAGGAACGCACCATCACTGACCGGATCTTCGGGGCGGGCACGCTCAGCCTGCAGACCAGTGCGGACGATCCCCTCCTGCTCGTGGACGTGCCCCAGGTCCAGACCGTCCAGGTGGAGATCTCCAATCTCATCTTCCACGACCCCCAGGGCGCGATCGACGCCGACCCCACGCGCTGAGCGGGCCGGGGCCCCGGTGGCAGCCGGCCGCGCCTGAGGCCGGGGAATGCCGAGGCCGGGCAGGACGTTGGGGCTGAGGCAGCCGACGCCGTCGGACACCACCGTCCCAGGAGGCCCCATGAAGCTCAGTGCCCTCGAACAGATTCCGCTCTTTGCCGGGCGCAGCCCGCGCGAGGTGATCGGCCAGCTCGTGCGTCTGGGCCAGGGCATCGAGGGGGCCGGCTTCGACCGGCTGTGGATTGCCGAGCACCACAACACCTCGGCCTTCGTCTCCTCCGCCCCGGACCTGCTCATGATGCACGTGCTGGATGCCACCGAGCGCATTCACGTGGGCTCGGGAGGGGTGATGGCGATGCACTACGGCAGCCTGCAGATGGCTGAGCGCTTCGCCACCCTGGCCACCCTCCACCCCGGACGGGTGGACATGGGACTCGGGCGCGCCCCGGGTGGGGACATGCTGGCGGCCCACGCCCTGAACCAGAACCGGGTCCTCGATCCCGACTCCATCAACGTCCTCATCGAGGAGACCAAGGGCCTGCTGCTTGACGAGCTGCCCGCTACCCACCCCTACGCCGGGATCACGGTTAGCCCGCGCCCGTCCGTCATGCCCGAGATGTGGTTGCTGGGCTCGTCCGGGCAGTCCGCGGCCTGGGCCGGCGAGCACGATCTCAACTACGCCTACGCGCAGTTCTTCACCGGTCACCAGGACCCGCGCGTCATGGAGCACTACCGCGCCCACCTGCCTGAGGGCGCCACCAGCGGCCAGGCCCTGTCCGCCCTGTGCGTCTCGGCCGCCGCCACTCGCGAGGAGGCCTGGGAGCAGGCGCTGGTAGCCGGCGACTTCCGCCTGACGCTGCGCACCGGTCGCGGCTCGACGGAGGGGTTCCGCACACCTGACCAGATCCCGGCCGAGCGCCGCGAGCAGGTGGAGAGCTACCTGGCTCAGGACACCTCCGTGATCATCGGCACCTATGACGAGGTCGCCGAGGTCATCTCCTCCTTCGCTGCCAACCACGGCACCGAGGAGATCATGCTCATCAGCTATATCGACGACGTCGAGGCCAAGATCCGTCAGTACCGCGAGCTCGCTCACCGCGTGCTGCCCACGCGCTGACCTCCACGGATCTGCACTCCGATCCCGGTACGGTCGAGGCATGACCTCCTACGCGCCACCGACCTGCACCCCGGACCAGGCTGCTGACCTGCGCAAGGACCTGGAGGCCACAGGCTGGGGCGTGGACGCCGTCGCCCACCTGCTCGGCGAGGTGGCTGACGCCGCGCTGCGCCGTGAGATCCGCCTGCCTGCCCTGCGTGCGCTGGGGCGCGTCCTGGCCGAGGACCGCTCCGCCGGCGCGACCCCGACGCCGACGGCGGTGCTCACTGCCCTGTTCATGCTTGGCCAGGCCGTGCCCGCCCGTGAGCTGGACTGGGCGCTGCGGCGTACCCGCACGGCAGGAGCCGTGGCCATGGGCCTGGTGGAGTCCCTGCCTGAGGAACCCAGCCAGGGCGCGGCGCGCGGGCCCCTAGTCCGGGCCTGCGTGGACCTGCGCCCTCACGAGGTGAGTGGTCTGGGCCAGGACGGTGCCGACCTGCGCTGGTGGGTTGCCTCGGACCTGGGAGAGCTGGAGACCGGGCGCGCCCTGGAACCGGACCACGTGCTGGGGATCGGAGGCGCCGGGCTGACGCTGGCCAGCCTGACCCCGCGTCAGCCTGTGCGCACCGCCCTGGACCTGGGGTGCGGCTGCGGCATCCAGACCCTCTACCTCCTCCAGCACGCCGAGCACGTGGTGGCCACGGACATCTCCACCCGGGCGCTGGCCTTCACCGCTTTCAACGCCGCCCTGGCCGGGGCGGACCCTGAGCGCCTGGAGCTGGTTCAGGGCTCCTTCCTGGAGCCTGTGGCCGGACGCCGCTTCGATCTCATCGCCACCAACCCTCCGTTCGTGCTGACCCCGCCTGCCGTGCGCGAAGCGGGGCTGCCACTCATGGAGTACCGCGACGCCGGGCGCCCGGTGCTGCCCGAGCTCGTGCCCGCGCTGGGCGATCACCTGGAGGTCGGGGGCACGGTGGTCATGCTCGGCAACTGGGAGCACCACCGCTTCCAGGACTGGCGCGAGCGCGTGGAGGCCTGGCTGCCTGCGGACGTCGACGCGTGGGTCATCGAGCGCGAGACCCAGGACCCGGTGGAGTACGCCACCATGTGGCTGCGCGACGGCGGTGCGGTGCCGGAGAGGGACCTGGCTGGTTTCGAGGCGGCCCTGGGCGCCTGGATCGAGGACTTCGAGGAGCGTGGCGTGGAGGAGATCGGCTTCGGCTACCTCCTGCTGCACCGCCCTGACCCCCAGCACGACGGCGGGACCCGCCAGCCCTGGCGGGTCCTGGAGGAGGTGGCGACCCAGCCGACCGGCCCGCTGGCCGAGCATCTGGCGCGCTCGGTCGAGGTGCGTAGTGGCCTGGCGGCCATGACCGACGCGCAGGTGGCCGAGCTCCACCCCGTCCTGGCGCCTGACGTCACCGAGGAGCGTCACCTGCGTCCCGGAGACGACGAGCCCACGGTCATCCTGCTGCGGCAGGGCGCTGGCTTCGCCCGCACCATCCAGGCTGACACGGCCCTGGCGGCCCTGGCGGGAGTGGCTGACGGCGAGCTGAGCGTGGCGCAGGTGGCCGACGCCGTCGCCTCACTGCTCCAGGTGGACCCGGCCGCACTGCGGGCGCAGATGGTCCAGTCCACCAGGCGGCTGGCCGCAGACGGGTTCGTGGAGCTGTGAGTACCCAGCGCGCGGCTTCCCTCGGGCGCACCGCCGTCGTGCTGCGGCGGCGTGCCGTGGCCCTGGCGCTCGCCAGCTTCGCCACGGTGCTGGGCAGCTGGTACCTCATGGTGGCCACCCGCGCCGGCCAGCTGGTGGAGCAGGCCGCGATCACGGGCTCGTTCATCGGGGCCCGCTTTGTCACCAGCCAGGCTCGCTGGCTGCTATCGACCGTCTCGATGCCCGCGGCGGTCGCCCTGGTCATGGTCATCCTCGTCATCGGCCTGTGGGGCAGCGCCCGGCGGCGTGCCTGGTGGGCGGCGGCCGTGGTGGTTGCCGTCAACGTCTCGACCCAGGTCCTCAAGCACTGGGTGCTCACGCGCCCGGACTACGGGGTGAGCCTGCGCTACGACGGCGCGAACACCCTGCCCTCGGGCCACACGGCGATGGCCGCCTCGGCAGCCGTGGCCCTGGTGCTCGTCGTCGGTCCAGCCTGGCGGAGCGCTGCGGCGTGGGCAGGTGCCGCCCTGGCGGCGCTCATGGGCTACTCCACCCTCGTGTGCCAGTGGCACCGACCGGCTGACGTGGTGGCGGCCATCGCCCTGGCAGTGGGCTGGGCGGCCCTCGCTGTGGCCTGTGGGGCCTGGAACTCACCTGCTGACCTTGATCCGCCCCGGCTCCCGCGTGCCGGTGGCGACGGCGTGGCTCGCCGCCCGCGTCACCCGCGTCACCTGCGGGTGCTCGTGTGGGGCGGAGCGGTGTGCGGCGTGCTCGGCGTGGCGCTGACGGTGGTGACCTGGGTCCGCCTGGAGAACGCGGCGAGCCGAACGGTGTCCTTCATGGCCTACGTCGGTGGCGCGCTGGGGACGGTGGCCGTGGCTGCGGTCGGGATCGGGCTGCTGGCAGGCCTGGGGCGGCCGCGTTCGTGAGGCACCGTGGGCGCCGTTGCCCCCAAGGCTCAGGACGGGCGAGGTCGTGCGGGGTCATGCGGTTGCGGTGACGGTCCCGCTCGTGTGAAGGTCATGCCCGGTACGCTCTTCGCAGTGCCGATGTCCTTCACGCGTCTCAAAGGAGAACAGGATGACCACCGATGCGACCGCCAGCTCTGAGGAGGCACTGCTCAGCCAGTCATCGACCCGGTCTGGCGATGTCGCCGACTCGCGGCTGAGCCCTCAGCTGGCTCGTGCGGTGCGGGCCCTGGCCGCCCGAGGTGCTGTGCTGCTGCGCAACGAGGACCAGACGCTGCCGCTGCAGGCCAGCGAGCCGGTGGCCTTGCTGGGCCGTGTCCAGAAGGACTGGATCGCCGTCGGCTACGGCTCGGGTGGTGACGTCAACGCGCCCTACGTCACCAACCTGCTGGACTGCCTGCGAGAGCAGGGCGTCGCCGTCGACTCCGAGCTGGCAGCCCTGTACGAGCAGTGGTGCCAGGCCAACCCCGTCGACCCAGGCACGGAGTGGGGCAAGTGGCCGCTGAGCTTCCCTGAGATGGAGCTGGCTGACGACGTCGTCGCTGCGGCCGCGCAGCGCGCGCGCACCGCCGTGGTGGTCATCGGCCGGGCTGCAGGTGAGGACCGTGAGTCCGTCCTGGAACCGGGCTCCTACTACCTCCAGGACGCCGAGCGCCGCCTCCTGGAGCAGGCAGTGCGTTCCTTCGAGCGCACCGTGGCCGTCGTCGTCACCGGCAACGTCATGGACCTGGCCTGGGCTGAGGAGCTGGGTGTGGACGCCCTGCTGCTGGCCTGGTGCGGTGGCATGGAGGGTGGCCGCGCCATCGCGGACGTCCTCACCGGTGCCGCCGAGCCGGGCGGTCGCCTCACGGACACGATCGCCCGGACCTACGAGGACTACCCGTCCGCTGGCCACTTCGGTGACCCGGAGGCCAACGAGTACACCGAGGACGTCTTCGTCGGCTACCGCTACTTCGAGACCTTCGCGCCCGAGGCGGTCCTCTACCCCTTCGGCTTTGGTTTGGGCTACTCCCAGCACGAGATCACCGGCGAGGGCGTGGAGCTGACCGAGGACGGCGCCTGCGTGGCCGTCACCGCCGTCAACACCGGAGACCTGCCCTCCTCGACCGTCGTCCAGGTCTACGTGGCCAAGCCGGGTGGAGGCCTGAGCCAGCCCGTGCGTGAGCTGGCCGGCTTCGGACGCACCGAGCAGCTGGCACCGGGTGAGGGTGAGGAGCAGGTCATCGACGTCCCCTGGCGGGACATGGCCTCCTACGACGACTCGGGCGTCACCGGCCACCGCTTCGCCTGGGTCCTGCCGGCCGGTACCTACACCTTCTACGTCGGCTCCGACGTGCGCTCGGCCCAGGCTGCCGGCAGCGTCGAGGTCGAGGAGACGCTCGTCGTCGAGCAGCTGGAGCAGGCTGCGGCCCCCGCCGCGGACCACCCCTTCGGGCGTCTGGCGCGTCAGGAGGACGAGTCCGGGACGATCGTGCGCGGCTCGGAGCCTGTGCCGGTCAGCGAGGTGGACCTGCGTGAGCGGATCCTGAGCCGCCTGCCCCAGGCCCTGACGCCTGCACAGGGTGAGGGCGAGCCGGCGGTGCGCTTCGAGGACGTCCAGGCGGGCCGAGCTAGCCTGCAGGACTTCGTCGTCTCCCTCAGTCCCAAGGACCTGTCCTGCCTGGCCTACGGTGACGTGACCATGGACTCCCCGCTGGGTGCCAAGGGCAATGCCGGCGCGCTGGGCGGCGTGACGCAGGAGCTGCGCGCCCTGGGTGTGCCGCCGTCGATCACGACTGACGGCCCCTCGGGGATCCGCCTGGCGGCGACCGCCTCCCTGCTGCCTTGCGGCACGGCCCTGGCCTCGACCTGGGACCCGGAGGCCGTGGAGGAGATGGCGGCCCTGCACGGCGAGGAGATGGCGGCGCTGGGCTCGGACATCCTGCTCAGCCCCGGCATGAACATCCACCGTGACCCGCTGTGCGGGCGCAGCTTTGAGTACTACTCCGAGGACCCGCTGCTGACCGGCCTCATGGGCTCGGCGGTGGTCTCGGGCGTCCAGTCCACCGGTCGGGCTGCCTGCCCCAAGCACTTCGCGGCCAACAACCAGGAGACCAACCGCATCTTCAATGACTCGCGGGTCTCCGAGCGCGCCCTGCGCGAGATCTACCTGCGTGGGTTCGAGATCGTGGTGACCGAGGCGGCTCCCAAGGTGCTCATGACCTCCTACAACAAGGTCAACGGCGTGTGGGCCCACTACCACTACGACCTGGTGACCACGATCCTGCGTCGCGAGTGGGGCTACGAGGGCCTGGTCATCACTGACTGGTGGATGCGCATGGCTCAGGACCCGACCTTCCCGGCGCTGCGTGACTCGGCCTACCGCGTGCGTGCAGGTGTGGATGTGCTCATGCCCGGTGGGGACAAGCACTTCTCCACCGTCCGCGATGACGCGATCATGGACTCCTACGGCCAGGAGGAGGGCATCACGCTGGGTGAGATGCAGGCGACGGCGGCGCACGTGCTGCGCTTCCTCGTGTCCTGACTGACTGCTCCTGGCTGAGGAACGGTCCTCGCGGAAGGACGTCCTGGCTCGGGAGGTGTTCTCGCTGGGGAACGCCTTGGCCAGGGAGCTGTCTTCACATGAGGAACATGTGGCCCGGGAGCTGTCCTGGCTGAGGAAGATCTTGGTCCGGGAGCCTGGGGCCGTGGTGCTGTGACGAGGCGCCCCCACAACCATCAACGGTTGCGGGGGCGCCTTCTCGTGTTGTTCGCCGCTACCCCGTGGTGCCCGCGGCTACCCCGTTCTGTCCTTCGCTACCCCAAGCTGCTGCTCGCTACCCCGTCGCGCGCGCTAGGGGGTAGCGAAGAGCGCGAAGGGGTGGCGACGGCGGTAGTGATGGTGCGCTAAGGGGTAGCAGACCTAGGCCGCGGGCAGGTGGACCGTGAAGGTGGTGCCGTGCTCTCCCGCGGGGGATTCCTCGGCCCGGACCGAGTCGACGGTGAGGACGCCGCCGTGCGCCTGGACGATGGCCAGCGCGATGCACATGCCCAGGCCCGTTGAGCCGGTGCGCCGCTCGCGTGAGGCGTCACCGCGGGCAAAACGCGCGAAGAGCCGGTCCCGGACGGCTGGGCCGATCCCTGGGCCATCGTCTGAGATCGAGATGACCAGGTGCCCGACGGACGGCGTGCGCGGGAGGGCTCGGGCGCCCAGGCGTTGTCCTCCATAACCGCCGGCTGCGGGGGCACGGGGCGGGTGTCGTAGCGCAGGCTCGTCACCACGTGCGTGCCAGCGGGAGTGTGGACACGGGCGTTGGTGAGGAGGTTGACGAAAACCTGGCGCAGTCGCGCCTCGTCCACCATGAGCGCTGGGAGCTCGGCCTCCTCGCCGTCCTCGGCCTCCGCCGCCTCATCGCTGTCCTGTGAGGAGGACCCCTGCGCCGGGGCGTCAGCCAGCGCGGACAGGTCGAGCTCCCACTGCTGGTTCGGGCCGGCCGCTCGGGCGTCGGCAACGGTATCGAGGAGGATGCCCAGCAGGTTCGTCTCCTGGTAACGCAGCTCGCGACCTGCCTCCAGGCGGGCCAGGAGCAGGAGGTCCTCCACCAGGCCGGTCATGCGCACGGCCTCGGAGCGGACCCGGTCCAGGGCGTGGACGGCGGAGACAGGCAGCTCGACGTCGCCCCCCTCCCGCTGGATGAGCTCGGTGTAACCGCGGATGGAGGCCAGAGGAGTCCGCAGCTCGTGGGAAGCGTCAGCCACGAACTGCCGGACCTGGGTCTCCGAGCGCTGGCGCGCGGCCAAGGCCGAGTCAACATGGTCGAGGAGGATGCTGAGCGCGGTACCGACCTGCCCCACCTCCTGGGAGGAGGACAGGTCCTCATCATCCACGCGCTCGTCGATGCGCACCTCGCCGTGGGCCAGGGGCTGGGAGGCCACACGCTCGGCCGTGGCGGCCACACGCTCCAGCGGCCCGAGGGAGGCGCGGACCATGGAGCGCCCGACGGTGGCGGCGATGACGGCGCCGATACCAGCGATGATGGCCTCGACGAGGAGCTGGGTACGGATGAGCTCGTTGTCCGAGGCCATGGACAGGCCGGTGATGACGATCTTGCCGGTCTCTGACTCCTCGCTCACCAGGACCCGGTACTCGCCCAGCGAGGCGACGGAGGTGCTCACGGGCCTGCCAGTGACCTTGAGGGATAGCAGGTCCGAGATCTCCTCGGAGGAGAGGTTCTGGTAGACCCCGTGGGCGTCGATGTACCCCGCCTTGACGGCGCCAGAGGGCGAGGCGACGACGCTCAGCGTGCCGGTGGACTGACCAGCGGCATCGAGCCCGGCGGGAGGATCCTGGGCAGGCCTGCTCTCGGGGGAGATCGCGCCACCGCTGTCTTGCGCCTGGGTAGGCCGGTCCTCAATGTCATGACGGCGCACGGCGGCACGCTCATTGGCCGCCAGGAGCTGGGTGTCCAGGCGGTCCATGAGGGTGTGGCGCAGGGTGAGGGTCGAGAAGACCCCCATCAGCGCGCTCATGATGAACATGAGCCCGAGGATGCCGACGGCCAGGCGCGTGCGCAGGCTGTGGCCCCGGGCGCCAGAGGCCCGCGGGCTGTCGTCACCGGATCCTGACGCGGTCTGAGAAGGCGGAGGGGTCACGGACACCGGGGGAGAGTACGCGGGGGCGCCCGGCGCCGCCCACACCTCAGCGCGTCGGCGGTGCGGCGTCCGCCGGCTTGAGGACGTAGCCGACTCCACGCATCGTGTGGATCATCGGCTCGCGGCCCTTGTCGATCTTGCGGCGCAGGTAGGAGATGTAGAGCTCGACGATGTTGTCCTGGCCGCCGAAGTCGTAGTTCCACACGCGGTCCAGGATCTGCGGCTTGGACAGCACACGGCGGGGGTTGCGCATGAGGTAGCACAGCAGCTCGAACTCGGTGGCGGTCAGGTGAATCTCCGTGTCACCGCGCCAGACCTCGTGAGAGTCCTCGTCCATGCGCAGGTCGCCGACCTCCAGCACATGGTCGTCCTGCTCGGCGTGGGCGCCGGAACGGCGCAGCAGGGCGCGCAGACGTGCCACAACCTCTTCCAGGGAGAAGGGCTTGGTCACGTAGTCGTCGCCACCGGCGGTCAGTCCGGACACGCGGTCCTCGACCGCGTCCTTGGCTGTGAGGAAGAGAACGGGGACAGAAGGCTGGCGGCCACGGATACGACGCATGACCTCCAGGCCGTCAAAGTCCGGCAGCATGATGTCCAGCACGACGACGTCGGGCTCGATCTCCTGCGCGGCCTGGACAGCCTTGACGCCGGTGGCCGCAGTCGTCACGTCCCAGCCTTCGTAACGAAGCGCGGAGGCGAGAAGGTCGGCCAGCATCTGCTCGTCGTCGACGACAAGAACTCGTACCGGAGAGCCGTCGGGCGCGTCAGGGTGGTAGCAGGGGTACTCATAGCCTGAAGTCAACACGAGTCGTCTGTGATGAGGCTGTGAAAATGTAAGAAGTCTGTGCGTCGCACCAGTGCGTTACAGTCGGGACGTCCGCGGCTGCCGTGCCCTGATCCTATGCACAGGCGTCCGATACTCGCACTCCGGCCCCGAAGAAGGTTCACGTGTCCAAGAAGCTCGTCATCGTCGAGTCGCCGAACAAGGTCCGCTCGATCGCGGGGTACCTCGGCTCGGACTTTGACGTCGAGGCCTCCGTCGGGCACATCCGCGACCTGGCCCAGCCCTCTGAGCTCCCGGCGGCAGAGAAGAAGGGGCCGTACGGCAAGTTCGCCGTCGACGTCGAGCACGGTTTCAAGCCCTACTACGTGGTCAACCCGGACAAGAAGAAGACCGTCGCCCAGCTGAAGAAGGCGCTCAAGGACGCTGACGAGCTCTACCTCGCTACCGATGATGACCGCGAGGGAGAGGCGATCGCCTGGCACCTGCTGGAAGTCCTCAAACCCAAGGTCCCCGTCAAGCGCATGACCTTCACGGAGATCACCAAGGAGGCGGTCACCCGAGCCCTGGAGTCCACCCGTGAGCTGGACACGGACCGGGTCGATGCCCAGGAGACTCGCCGCATCCTCGATCGCCTCGTCGGCTACGAGGTCTCGCCGGTGCTGTGGCGCAAGGTGCGCGCGGGCCTGTCGGCCGGGCGCGTGCAGTCGGTGGCCACCCGTCTGGTGGTCGAGCGCGAGCGCGAGCGCATGGCCTTCAAGGCGGCCGGCTACTGGGGCGTGGAGGCCGAGCTGGGGACCACCGGCTCGCTGGAGGAGTCCGGACGCACCTTCACCGCACGGCTGGCTACCCTCGACGGCCGCCGCGTGGCTACGGGACGTGACTTTGGTGACGACGGCGCCCTGCGCCCGGCCGCCGTCAAGGCTCACACCGTCCACCTCCACGAGGGCGGGGCCCGCGCCGTCGCCGACGCCGTCATGGCCTCGGCCCCGACCGTGACCGAGATGGAGACCAAGCCCTACAAGCGCCGCCCGGCGGCGCCCTTCACCACCTCCACCCTCCAGCAGGAGGCCTCGCGCAAGCTGCGGATGAACCCGCGCGAGACCATGCGGGTGGCTCAGGGCCTGTACGAGAACGGCTACATCACCTACATGCGTACGGACTCCACGGTGCTGTCCGGCCAGGCCGTGGCGGCCGCTCGCGCGCAGGTGGCCGAGCTCTATGGAGCGCAGTACGTGCCGGCCAAGCCACGCCTGTACGCCACCAAGACCAAGGGTGCGCAGGAGGCTCACGAGGCCATCCGCCCGGCCGGAGACCACTTCCGCACTCCGGCCCAGGTGGCCGGTGCGCTCTCCGGCGCCCAGTTCCGCCTCTACGAGCTCATCTGGAAGCGCACCGTGGCCTCGCAGATGGCCGACGCCGTCGGCCAGACCGCCACGGTCAAGGTGGAGGTCCCGCTCAAGGAGGCCAAGGGTGGGGCCCGGGACTCCGGCGTCACCTTCCGTACGGCCGGCTTCACGGCGTCGGGCACGGTCATCACCTTCCGTGGCTTCCTGGCCGCCTACGAGGAGGGCCGGGACGCTGAGCGCTACGAGGCCGAGCCGGGCAAGGCGGGCGCGGCAAGCGCCGGTGAGGTACGCCTGCCGGCTATGGAGGTCGGGGACGTCCTGGACGCCAAGGTGGCCGAGGCCTCTGGCCACGAGACGACGCCGCCGCCGCGCTACACCGAGGCGAGCCTGGTCAAGGCTCTGGAGGAGCGGGAGATCGGACGCCCCTCGACCTACGCGGCGACGATGTCCACCATCGCTGACCGCGGTTACGTCGAGCACCGGGGCCAGGCACTGGTACCCACCTGGCTTGCCTTCGCCGTCACCCGGCTGCTGGAGGAGAACTTCTCCGAGCTGGTTGACTACGACTTCACGGCCTCGATGGAGGCGGATCTGGACCGTATCGCCGCCGGCGAGGAGGACCGGGTGGCGTGGCTGACCCGCTTCTACTACGGGGACGGCGACGGCCAGGGAGCGCAGCCGGGCGAGGGGCCCGAGCAGGGCCTGAAGGCCATGCTGGACAACCTCGGCGAGATCGACGCCCGCGCCGTCAACTCCATTGAGATCGGTGAGGGCATCACGCTGCGGGTGGGGCGCTACGGGCCCTACCTGGAGGATGAGGAGGGCAAGCGGGCCAACGTCCCGGCCGACGTCGCCCCGGACGAGCTGACGGTGGCCAAGGCCAAGGAGCTGTTCGAGCGCGCGGCTGACGACGGGCGCGAGCTGGGCGTGGACCCCTCCACCGGGCACGTCATCATCGCCAAGGACGGGCGTTACGGTCCCTACGTCACCGAGGTTCTGCCGGAGCCGGAGGGCACGCAGGAACCGCAGGACGAGGCTGCGCCGAAGAAGCGGACGAGCAAGGCCAAGACGGGCCCGAAGCCCCGGACGGCTTCCTTGTTCAAGAGCATGGACCTGTCCACGGTGACGCTGGAGCAGGCGCTGGACCTGCTCAGCCTGCCGCGGGTGGTGGGCCAGGACGCCGAGGGCGTGGACATCACCGCCCAGAACGGCCGCTACGGGCCCTACCTGAAGAAGGGTACGGACTCCCGCTCCCTGGAGAGTGAGGAGCAGCTGTTCACCGTGACGCTGGAGCAGGCTCTGGAGATCTTCGCCCAGCCCAAGCGCCGGCGTGGTCAGGCGGCTCCCAAGGCTCCGCTGCGTGAGCTGGGCACGGACCCGGTCTCGGGGCGTCCCGTGGTGATCAAGGACGGCCGCTTCGGTCCCTACTTCACGGACGGGGAGACCAACGTGACGCTGCGTCGCGGTGACGACCCGGCCACGGTCACCCCGGAGCGGGCGTATGAGCTCCTGGCGGAGAAGCGGGCCAAGGGGCCGGCCAAGAAGCGCACCACCCGCAAGACGACGGCGAAGAAGACGACGACGAAGAGGAAGACCTCCGCTCGCGGATGATCTCGGGGCCTGTCTGCCAGGCGTGAGCCAGACCGTGCGCTCGCGGACCCCGGGCCTGACCGTGCGGGCTTCCTCCCGCCGCCCTGCGGGCGAGTCGCTCGCGCAGGCCTAGCCGGAGCCGACTGTCGCCGCGGGTGGGTGGCGCGGGCAGATTCGTGTCCCACCCTCCGGCTACCCTGGCGCCGTGACCCACGAACACCGTGACCTGCCCCTCGCCCCCGGCTCCCAGGCCGGGCCAGGCCTGTTCCTCAGCTTCGAGGGCGGCGACGGCGTCGGCAAGACCACCCAGATCCACCGTCTGAGTGGTCTGCTGGAGGCCGCCGGGGTTGACTGCCTGGTCACCCGCGAGCCCGGTGGGACCGAGCTGGGCGCCGAGATCCGCCGGCTCCTGCTGCACGGGGGCGAGGTCTCGGCGCGCGCTGAGGCGCTGCTCTACGCCGCGGACCGCGCCCACCACGTGCAGACCCGGGTGCGCCCGGCCCTGGCCAGGGGCGGCGTCGTCATCACGGACCGCTATCTCGACTCCTCGGTCGCCTACCAGGGGGCGGCTCGCAGCCTCGGGTCCCAGGAGGTTCGGGATCTGTCACTGTGGGCCACCCAGGGCCTGCTGCCGGACCTGACCATCCTGCTGGACGCCGAGCCTGGGATCGCGGCGCGTCGTGCGGGCGAGCGCGCGGCCCTGGACCGCCTGGAGCGTGAGCCCAGCTCCTTCCACGTCGCCCTGCGTGAGGAGTTCTTGGCTCTGGCGGCAGCGGAGCCAGGGCGCTTCGTCGTCATCGATGCCGATCGCGGCGTCGAGGAGGTCGCCGAGCAGGTTACGGCCGCGGTCGTCAGGCTCATCCGCTCCAGGACTGAGTCTCCCGGTGGCCATGTCCCTCAGGCTGACGCCTCCCACAGCCAGGTCCCTCACCCAACAGGCGGCGCCTGGGCTGCTCTGAGCGCCTTCGCGGCCACCTACGGCGGCAGGGAGGTGGGACGATGAGCGTGTGGGAGGACGTCGTCGGCCAGGAGCAGGTGGTGGCCACCTTCCAGGCAGCCGCTGCCGCGGCGCGTCTGCGAGCCCTGGAGCGTGAGGACGCGGGGACGGCGCGCGAGGCTCAGACACGGCCGGGTGGAGGCGCCCAGGGCGGCGGCGTGGACGCCTCGGCCATGACTCACGCCTGGCTCGTCACTGGCCCGCCGGGCTCCGGGCGCTCGAACGCGGCCAGGGCCTTCGCGGCTGCCTTGCAGTGCACCGGGCCGCAGCCTGGGTGCGGGCAGTGCAAGGCCTGCCGGGACGTCATGAGCGGCTCCCACCCCGATGTGGTTCGCCTGGCCACGGACAAGATCCTCATCACCATGGAGGAGGTCAAAGAGCTCATCGGTGAGGCCCAGCGTCGGCCCTGGACCGGGCGCTGGCGCGTCATCCTCGTCGAGGACGCCGATCGCATGGTCGAGCGCACCACGAACGTGCTGCTGAAGTCCATCGAGGAGCCCCCGCCCCAGACGGTGTGGATCCTGTGCACCCCCTCGGCTGACGACGTCCTGCCCACCATCCGCTCGCGCTGCCGCCTGGTGACGCTGCGGATCCCCCCGGCGGACGCCGTCGCCGAGCTGCTGGTGCGCCGTGACGGGGCGGATCCCGCCCTGGCAGCCCGGGCCGCGAGGGCCAGCCAGTCCCATATCGGCCTGGCCCGCCACCTGGCGACCGACCCTGGCGCGTGGGAGCGGCGTCGTCGGCTCCTGCTGGCACCGGTGAGCCTGCGCAGCGTTGGGGACGCCGTGCTGGCGGCCGCCGAGCTCGTCGACAGCGCTGAGGCCGAGGCTAAGGAGGCCACTGAGCAGCGTGACGCCGCTGAGAAGGCCGAGCTCCTGCGTGCCCTGGGCATGGAGGGAGACGCCAAGGTTCCCCCGGCGCTGCGTGCGCAGGTCAGGCAGCTGGAGGAGGACCAGAAGCGGCGGGCCAAGCGCGCCCGCACGGACGTCCTGGACCGGGCGATGATCGACCTCCTGTCCTTCTATCGCGACGTGCTGGCCACGCAGATGGGATCGGACGTCGAGCGGGTCAACACGGACCTTGACGAGGTGGTGACGCAGGTGGCACGCAGCACCGGTGCTCCCCAGTCCCTGGCCCGGATCGCGGCGATCGAGGAGTGCCGGGAGCGCCTGCGCTCCAACGCGGCGCCGCTGCTGGCGGTCGAGGCGCTCATGGTCCAGCTCCGTCCGCAGGCCTGAGGCTGGCTCTGCCCGGCGCGAGTGTGCAGGTAGCGCCTTGGCAGTGCAGGACGAGGCTGCACACTGGTTGTCACACCTGCACACTCACGGCTCAGTGACCGGCCGCTACCTCGCGCTCGCGGGCCGGAGCGAGCTCGGTGGCCGCCCAGGTTGACAGCAGGGCCAGGGCGTCAGCGCTGGGCGAGCCCGGCTCCACGCCGTAGAGCAGCATGGTGAGGTCAGGGGCGGTGCCCATCGTCGCCGGCTCGTAGGCCAGGTGGATCTCGCCGACCACCGGGTGGTTGATGATCTTCTCCCCGCGGCACATGTAGCGCACGTCGTGGCGTGCCCACAGGGTCGCGAACTCGCGGCTCGTCGTCGACAGCTCGCCGATAAGCGCCTGGAGACCGGGCTGGGCGGGGTCGGCTCCCGCCGCCAGGCGCAGCATGGCGACGAGGTCCTCAGCCCCCTGCTCCCAGGTAGGGAAGAAGCTGCGTGAGCGCTCGTCCAGGAACATGAAACGAGCCATGTTGGGGTGTGGGGAGCGCACTGCCTCGCACGGGTCGAGGAAGAGCGGGGAGTACAGGGCGCGGGCCAGGTCGTTAGCCGCCACGTAGGTGCCCACGGCGTCGCGCACGGCCGCCGGGTTGGGCGTGGAGTCCAGGATCCACTGCACCCCGGGACGCACCGAGCGATGGGCTGGCCGCTGGCTGCGCCACCTGGTCCGCCCGGTGGGGGGAGACGGCCTGGGCGAGGTCGAAGAGGTGGTGGCGTTCGGCGTCGTCCAGCAGCAGGGCGCCGGCAATGGCCTCCAGCACCTCCTGCGAGGCGCCGGACATGTTTCCGCGCTCCAGCCGGGTGTAGTAGTCCACGCTGACGCCGGCCAGCATGGCGACCTCTTCGCGGCGCAGCCCAGGCACACGTCGGTGTCCCCCACCCACCGGCAGGGCAACCATTTCCGGTGTGACGCGGGCTCGGCGCGTGGTGAGGAAGCTCTTGATCTCGGCACGCGCATCCGTGGTGGAGGACGTGGCGGTGGCATGAGTGGCAGCAGGACGGCCGGTGGAGGTCATGGCCCCAGGGTAGGAGGCAGGCTGCCGGTGGAGGAGGCACCGTCAGTTCCCCTGTGGCGCCCTTGCCGCCCCTGCGCTCCGGTCGGCCCGACTGCGCAGCGGAGGGCGGGAGGCGTCGTCGTGCCTGACGACGGCGCAAATCGGCTTGAAGGAGGAGTGACCACCCGCCGAGGCGCCCGTAGGCTGCCAGGGTGATCACGACGTCCTCGCCCACGACCACCACCCACGCGCCTGGGACTCCCACCTCGCCTGCCTGCGCCCTGACCTCCCCTGCGCCACGCACGCCGGCTCGCCGCGTGCGCGCTGGCCTGGCCGGGGTGGCGGCGCTGGTGGCTTGCGTCCTGGCGGCCTGTGGTGGCGTCACGCCGTCCTCGGCCCCCAAGGCCGTGGCAGCCAGCGGGTCACCGGCCGCGGTCCCCGCGGGGCTGGAGCAGTTCTATGACCAGCAGCTGCAGTGGTACCCCTGCGATGACGGCGACGACGTCGAGCAGACCGAGGACGGGACCTTCCTGTGCGCCGTGGCCGAGGTTCCCCTGGACTACTCCGACCCTGCCGGGCAGACGATCCAGATCGCGCTGAAGAAGCGTCCGGCCACCAAGGAGGCCGTGGGTGCGCTCTTCGTCAACCCGGGCGGTCCCGGCGGCAGCGGGCTGACCCTGGTGGACTCGGTGGACGGACACTTCTCTGACGACCTCATCGCGGCCTACGACGTCATTGGATTCGACCCACGAGGCGTGGGGGCGTCCACTGCCGTGGACTGCCTGACCGATGCCGAGCTCGATGCGGACCGCTCCGGACAGGGGCAGACGCCGGCCGCTGATCTCAGCGCTGAGCAGGCCCAGGCGCAGCTGGTGCAGCACACGGCCGACTATGAGGCCGCCTGCGAGCAGCGCACCCAGACCCCTGGCCTGCTCGACCATATCGACACTGTCTCGGCGGCGCGCGACCTGGACGTCCTGCGGGCGCTGGCGGGTGAGGAGGTCCTGACCTACCTCGGCTACTCCTACGGCACCTACCTGGGGGCGACCTACGCCGAGCTCTTCCCCTCCAACGTCGGGCGCATGGTTCTGGACGGGGCGATCGATCCGACGTTGAGCGCGGGTGAGATGTCACTGGGGCAGGCTCAGGGCTTTGAGAACGCGCTGCGTTCCTTCGTTGAGGACTGCCAGGCTGGCAACGGCTGCCCGCTCAACGGCGGGGTGGACAACGGCGTCAAGCAGGTGCGCGACTTCCTGCAGCGGGCGGCGACCTCGCCGGTGCCCACCTCGGACCCGGACCGGCCGCTGACCTATTCCTTGGCCGAGGACGCGATCATCGGCGTGCTCTACCAGGACGAGTCGTGGTCGGTGCTCGCTGAGGCCCTGAACCAGGCCATGCTCCAGAACGATGGCTCGACGATGCTCTATATCGCGGATCTCCTGGCCTCACGTAACACTGACGGGACGTACTCCGGCAACGGCGACGAGGTCATCTCGGCCATCAACTGCCTGGACTACCCGGTCGCGGGGGACCCGGCCAGCTGGCAGGCCGAGGCCGAGCAGCTCAAGCAGGCCTCGCCGACCTTTGGGGCGGACCTGGCCTATTCGGACCTGTACTGCCGGACCTGGGGGCATGCCTCCACGCGTGAGCGCGCCGAGATCCACGCCTCGGGGGCGGCGCCGATCCTCGTAGTCGGGACGACCGGCGACCCGGCGACGCCCTACCAGTGGAGTCAGGCCCTGGCTGAGCAGCTCGACTCAGCGGTTCTGGTGTCGTGGGAGGGCAACGGCCACACCGCGTACGGTCGCGCCGGCAGCTGCGTGACGGCGGCGGTGGACGCCTACCTCCTGGCGGGCACCATGCCGCAGGACGGGATGGTGTGCAGCGGGCGGGAGTAACTCCGGGCGCCTGACCGACCGTCAATTGTGCGACGGACCACCTGTGCCTCGACTGACCACCAGATTCACGCGAATCCCATAGTCGGTCGAGGCACAGGCGGTCGGTCGGCCAAAAAATCAGCCTCGCGACTCGGTCAGCTCCCCGGCGATGGACCGTCCGACCCAGGCTGCCAGCTCCGCTCCGCGCAGGCCCTGGGAGAGTAGGAACTGCACCTTGGCGTAGACAGCCTCAAGCGTCATGTCACGGCTGCCCACCGCACCCGCCCGTGCGATGGCGTCCCCGGTCTCGTAGTGCCCCAGCAGCACCTCCGCCTGGTGACACTGGGAGGTCACGACGACGGCCACGCCTGCCTCGATGAGGTCGGCGACGACGTCGGTCAGACCCGGTTCGTCGGAGGGGACGTTGCCCACGCCGAAGGCGCGCAGGATGACGGCCTCCGGCTGTGGCGTCACCATGGCCTCAAGCCGCGCGGCGGTGACGCCGGGAACGAGGTCGATGACAGCGACGTCGTGCCGGGCGTAGGGCCGGGCGGGGCCGTCCCAGCCACGCCCGCCCGCCGCGGGCTCAGACCACTGCCACGGTGCGCCGGTCAGCGCCAGGGGCGCGACCGAGGGGGAGTCGAATCCACGGAAGGCCCACGAACTGGTCTTCGTGGCGCGGTTGCCCGCCAGGAGGCGGTGCCCGAAGAAGAGCGTGATGCCGTCCGCCCTCCCGCTCACGGCCGCCCGCAGGGCGCCAGTGACGTTCGGAGCGGCGTCTGAGCCCACGACTCCCAGGGGCAGCTGCGAGCCGGTGATGACGACCGGCTGGGACAGGTCGGTCAGGGCGTAGGACAGCGCCGCCGAGGTGTAGGCCATCGTGTCGGTGCCGTGCAGGACGATGAAGGCGTCCGGCGGGGTGGGGCCTGCCGCGGTGGTGCGCAGGTCATCGATGATGAGCTGCCAGGACTCCGGGGTGGCGTTGGAGGAGTCGATGAGGGGGCTGAGGGCGGTGAGCGTGACGTCCTTGCGCCCCAGGTCCTGGCCGGAGGCGCTCTCGCCCAGCAGCGTGCCGAGCCATCCCTCCAGATCCGCCCCGGGCACGAGCCCGTGGGGCGAGTCAATCATTCCGATGGTGCCGCCGGTGTAGGTGACGTGGATGCGCACGGCCTCAGGCCTCCTCGCCAGCCTCGACGTCCTCAGCCAGCACCTCGTCAAGCAGGTCGCCGCGGATCCGGCCGCGCACGGCGTACCAGCCGGCCACCATCATGACGATGACGACGGCGAAGAGTGCCAGGGTCCAGCGCCCGGAGGAGGAGGTGAGGTTGGACAGGACGACGATCCCGAAGAAGAGCAGCGCCAGGTAGTTGGTGTAGGGGGCGCCAGGCATCTTGTAGTCGGGGCGGGTGGCGGCGCCCGCCTTGACCTGGCGCAGGAAGGCCAGGTGGGTGACGAGGATGGCGGCCCAGGTGCCGGCGATGCCGATGCCGGCGAGGTTCATGACGATCTCGAAGGCGTCGCCGGGTAGGAAGGCGTTGAGCAGGACGCCGAGCAGGCCGAGCGCGGAGGTGATGATGATGCCGCCGGAGGGGACCTTGTGCTTGTTCAGGTGCGCCGCCATCTTCGGGGCCTCGCCGGCCACGGCCATGGAACGCAGGGTGCGGCCGGTGGCGTAGAGCCCGGCGTTGAGCGAGGACAGGGCGGCGGTGAGGACAACGACCTGGATGATGTCGCCGGCGTGGGGGATGCCGATGCCGGAGAAGAAGGTGACGAAGGGAGACTCGTTGGCGGAGTAGGCCGTGTAGGGCAGGACGATCGCCATGAGGGCCACCGAGCCGACGTAGAAGACGAAGATCCGCAGGATCATCGAGTTGATGGCCTTGGGCAGGATCCTGGCCGCGTCCTTGGCCTCGCCGGCCGCCACGCCGACCATCTCGGTGCCGCCGAAGGCGAAGATGACGCCGAGCGTCAGGGCGACGACGGCGGGCAGGCCCTCGGGGAAGAAGCCGCCGTTGTCAGCGATGTTGTGCAGGCCTGCGGGCGTGCCGTCCACTGGCGCGCCGGTGACGATCGCCCAGATTGCCACGAGCATGAAGGCCACGATGGCCGCCACCTTGATGAGGGCGAACCAGAACTCGGCCTCGCCGAACATCTTGACGTTGAGCATATTGAGCACGAAGACCAGAGCCAGGGCGATGAGGGCCAGCACCCACTGTGGGATCCACTGGAAGGAGCTCCAGTAGTGCAGGTAGAGGGCGACGGCGGTGATATCAGCCATGACCGTCACGGACCAGTCCAGGAAGAAGAACCAGCCGGTGACGTAGGCGCCCTTCTCTCCCAGGAACTCACGCGCGTAGGAGACGAAGGCGCCGGAAGAAGGACGCCGGATCGCCAGCTCGCCGAGGGCGCGCACCATGAGGAAGGCGAAGACGCCGCACACCGCGTAGGCCAGCGCGAGGCCAGGCCCGCCCTGGGCCAGGCGGCCTCCAGCGCCGAGGAACAGTCCGGTGCCGATGGAGCCGCCGATGGCGATCATCTGGAGGTGGCGGTTCTTCAGGGCCTTGTTGTAGCCGGCGTCGCCCTTGTCCTGGGCGTGACGCGAGGCGGAAGCAGGTGGGGGAGTGGACATGCGTTCCTCCTGGGCCGGGTGGGTACTCCGCCGTCGGGCTCGGCAGCGGACCATGCGAGAGGGTAATGCGGATCGCAGGCGTCAGGCAGCCGCGTAGGTCAGGTCCTGTGGTCAGAACCACGTGGTCGACGGTGACTCGTGGTTTGCACTCAGTGGCTCGCGCCGGTAGCGTGTGCTGCGCTGCTTTCGCAGTGTGCCACCTTAGCTCAGTCGGCAGAGCGATTCACTCGTAATGAATAGGTCGTGGGTTCGATTCCCACAGGTGGCTCCACGAAACGGCGTGATCACGCCAAAAAAGTCCAACCCTCTGGATTGTTCTGTGTCCCCCTAGGTGGACTAGCAATGGCCGACTGCATGGCCAACCAGAGCAGGGGGCGGAGCATGTGACCGCTGCCCAGGATTTCTCTCCACCCCTTGCCAAGTCAGAAGCGGCCGACGTCGTAGTGGGCTAGCTGCGGATGCTGCCTTGGCCGGAAATGACTCCTCCCTATCTCGTGCAATTGCAGGGCCTTGCTTTGTTTCCGGTCCGCGGCGTCGTCTCCAGAAAAGGCGGATTATCGATCTCGCCGTCCAGGATGAATGACGGCACATTATTGACCTTGCTATTCGTATGCGAATGCCATTAACATTTGCAGTGATCGGGCGATGGTTTGCGCGATCATGCGCGAGCCGCACAAGCAAAGGATTCATCATGGCGCAAAAGACTCAGGTCATTCTCGTGGATGACATTGACAACGGTCCCGCCACTCAGACCGTCACTTTCGGGATTGACGGGGTTACCTACGAGATCGACCTTAATGACGAGCACGCTGCCGCCCTGCGCGAGTCGCTGGCGGAGTGGATCAGCAAGGCCCGCCGCACGGGTGGGCGGCGTGGCGCCGGTCGCCGTCGCGCATCCTCCGCGGCCGGCGGCGAGACCCAGAAGATTCGTGAGTGGGCTCGTGAGAACGGGATCGAGGTCTCGGCTCGTGGCCGCATCTCCGCTGAGGTTCGCGAGGCCTACGAGCAGGCCAACGCCTGACTCCTCGCCGTCGCTAATGACGGCTCGGGTGGCCTTGGCTCTCCCGCCTGAGGCCGCACTCCTCCCAGGCCCTGGGGCTGGTGGCGCACACGCGCACCGGACCCAGGGCCTGGCTCTTGGGAGCCAAGGACTGGCAGGATAGGGGTATGGCATACACCCTTGTGCTGCTCCGCCACGGCGAGAGCGAATGGAACGCAAAGAACCTCTTCACCGGGTGGGTTGACGTCCCGCTGTCGGAGAAGGGCCGCGCCGAGGCGACCCACGGTGGTGAGCTCCTCAAGGAGGCTGGTGTCCTCCCCGAGAAGCTCTTCACCTCGATGCTTCGCCGCGCCATCATGACGGCCAACCTGGCGCTGGACGCCGCTGACCGCCACTGGATCCCGGTTGAGCGCAACTGGCGCCTCAACGAGCGTCACTACGGTGCGCTCCAGGGCAAGAACAAGAAGGAGATCCGCGACGAGTACGGGGAGGAGCAGTTCATGCAGTGGCGCCGCTCCTACGACGTGCCGCCGCCGGCCATCGAGGCTGGCTCCGAGTTCTCCCAGGACTCTGACCCGCGTTACGCCGGTGAGCCGATCCCGGCCACCGAGTGCCTCAAGGACGTGCTTGAGCGTCTGCTCCCCTACTGGGAGGGCACGATCGTCCCGGAGATCAAGACCGGCAAGACGGTCATGATCGCGGCGCACGGCAACTCGCTGCGTGCGATCGTCAAGCACCTGGACGAGATCTCCGATGAGGACATCGCCGGCGTCAACATCCCCACCGGCATCCCGCTCGTTTACGAGCTGGACGAGGAGACCCTCAAGCCCATCAAGAAGGGCGGGCGCTACCTGGACCCCGAGGCGGAGGCCAAGATTGCCGCCGTCGCCAACCAGGGCAAGTGAGCCAGGGTTCCGAAGAACCTGAGCGAGGGCTCGACCAACCGGAGACCGGCTGGTCGAGCCCTCGCTCTGTGTAAGTGGTGAGTGTGCAGGTGTGGGCGTGAGCGTGCAGTCTCAACATGCACGCTCACGCCCACACCTGCACACTCGCGCTGGGGACGACGGCGGTCGGTCCGCGCCGGGCTGACCTCGCCCGAGTGGGGAGGCTGGGACGCCGACGTCAGTGCAGGGCGTCAGCGTCCTCGGCGTCGTGCGTCTCGGGTACCGGCTGGCCGGAGACCAGGTAGGCCACGCGGCGGGCCACCGAGGTGGAGTGGTCGCCGAAGCGCTCCAGGAAGCGGCCCATGAGGACGGCGTCGACCACCTGCTGGCGGCTGAGCTCGTTGGCCGGGTCCAGGATCATCTGGAAGGAACGGCGGTGCAGGGCGTCCAGCTCGCTGTCATTGGTCTGGATCTGGGCAGCCAGGCTCAGGTCCTGGGTCTCGATGAGTCGGACCACGTCCTGCCCGGCCTTCACCGCGTGGTCGGCCATCTGTAGGATGAGGCCGAGGACGGGCTCAGGCACCGGCGGCTCGGGGTAGCGCCCGCGGGCGATCGCGGCGATGTGGCGGGCGAGGTCCCCCTGGCGCTCCAGGGTCTGGGCCATACGCAGGGCCGAGATGACGTTGCGCAGGTCCCCGGCCACCGGCTGCTGACGGGCTAGCAGCATGACGCACATGTCGTCGATGTCGCGCTGGAGGTCGTTGATGCGCTCATCGGCGTCGATGACCTGCTCGGCGATGATGATGTCCCCGTGGCGCAGGGACTCTGCTGCCCGCTCGATGGCGGTGGCCACCTGCTGAGCCATGGACTGGAGGTCGGAGCCCAGCTGCTGGAGCTCCTGGTTGAAGATGACGCGCACGAGGCGGCTCCTTGATTCTGTGTCGCGCCCGGAGCGCCGGGCTGAGAGCGCGCGAAGGCGCGCGGGGCGAGGGTGCTGCCGCCGAGCACCACCGTAGTCGGGGCAGGCCGCGGCCGCACGACGCGCCCAGCATGTGCCCCCAAGGTGAACAGCCGGCGACGCCTGCGCACATGCTTGGTGAACACCGGCCATGATGCCGCCCACGAACTCGCGCGCGCTCACCCTCGCCCCCTAGTCTGTGAGGCGTGGGTACCACCTGGCTGCTGATTGTCGTCGCCCTCGTGGGTGTCGCCGTCGGCACCGCGGCGGGAGTGGCGTTCGGCCTGTCCGAGCGGGACCGGCGTCGCTTGCAGGCGCCGACGCCGGAGCTGACCGCCGAGGACCCGATCGTCCCCGTGCTGGCGGCGCTGAGGTCCGCCGTGGTCGTGCTGGATTCTGACGACGAGATCCTGCGAGCCTCTGCCGCGGCCTACACCTACAACGTCGTGGGCCAGGACGCGGTCAGCGAGCCGCGCGTGGCCCAGATGGTGGCCCGGGTGCGCGCCACCGGCGTGGCCGAGGATGCGGACCTTGCCGTGGCCCGCGGCCGCGTGGCCGGCTCTGGGCAGTTCTTCCTGCACGTGCGCGTGGCGGGGATCGGCCGCGGACGGGTCCTCGTGCTCATTGACGATCGCACCGCGGTCAAGCGCGTGGAGGACATGCGCCGAGACTTCGTCGTCAACATCTCCCACGAGCTCAAGACCCCCGTGGGTGCCATCGCCCTGCTGGCCGAGACCATCGAGGACAATGCCGATGACGCCGAGGTGGTCCGCAACTTCGCCGGCCGCATGAGCAAGGAGTCACGCCGCCTGGGCGTGCTGGTCCAGGAGATCATCGAGCTCTCCCGGCTTCAGGAAGGTGACGCGCTGGCCAGCCCCGAGGACGTCGACCTGGACACCGTGGTCGCCGAGTCCGTGGACCGGGTGCGGGTGGCAGCCGAGGCCCGCGAGATCACGTTGGTGTCTGGTGGTACCAAGGGCCTCATGGTGCGTGGGGACGCGGCGCTCATCGCCACCGCCGTGCGCAACCTCCTGGACAACGCCATCCGCTACTCCGATCCTCGCACCCGAGTGAGTGTGGGCGTGAGCGTCGATCCCTCGGACTCGGACCTGGTACGCATCGCCGTCGTCGACCAGGGTATCGGCATCTCCAAGGAGGACCAGGAACGGGTCTTCGAGCGCTTCTTCCGCGTGGACAAGGCGCGCTCGCGCGTGACTGGCGGCACGGGACTGGGGCTGTCGATCGTCAAGCACGTGGCTGCTGACCACGGGGGCACGGTGGAGCTGTGGTCCACCCCCGGTCGCGGCTCCACCTTCACCCTGGTCCTGCCCCGGCTCCGTGTGGACGACGGCGCCGCCACCATCGCGGACCGCCTCACCGCTGCTCGCTCCGAGCAGGAGGAGAGGCAGGGCCCAGCTACGACTTCCGCACTCCTGCCTGAGAAGGGACGCACGCACTCATGACCCGGATCCTGCTCGTTGAGGACGAGGAGAACTACCGCGAGCCGTTGGCCTTCAACCTGCGCCGCGACGGCTACGACGTCGTCGAGGCCGAGGACGGCGCGGTGGCCGTCGAGCTCTTTGAGGAGGCCGGGCGCCCAGGCGGTGGGGAGCCGATCGATCTGGTCCTGCTGGACCTCATGCTGCCCCGGCTCAGTGGCACCGAGGTGTGCCGGCGTATCCGACGCTCCTCGAACGTGCCGGTCATCATGCTCACCGCCAAGGACTCCGAGGTGGACAAGATCGTCGGCCTGGAGATCGGCGCGGACGACTACGTCACCAAGCCCTACTCCTACCGCGAGCTGGTGGCGCGGGTGCACGCCGTGCTGCGCCGCACGCGCGAGGAGGAGCCGGCCGAGCCGGTCCTGGAGGCCGGGCGGGTCTCGATGGACGTCGAGCGGCACGAGGTGCGGGTGGACGGTGAGCCCATCGCGATGCCGCTGCGTGAGTTTGAGCTGCTGGAGCTCTTCCTGCGCAATGCGGACCGGGTGCTCACGCGCGGTCAGATCATTGATCGGGTCTGGGGCGCGGACTATGTCGGGGACACCAAGACCCTGGACGTCCACGTCAAGCGGATCCGCGCCAAGATCGAGCGCGAGCCGAGCGATCCGACGCTCCTGGTCACCGTGCGCGGCCTGGGCTACAAGCTGGTGAGCGAAGGTTGAGCGGGCAGCGGGCGGTGTGCGGCCGGTGGGCCATGCACTGGACCGCTGGCCGGTGCGCGAGAGGGGTGTCGGGGGCGCGCAAGGCCTCTCGCTGTGAGGAGAATCCCCGGTGATTCCGCGGTATTCCTGATAAACTGGGTACCCGCAAATCGGACTGGAGTGACGTCACCTATGACCTTTGAAGTCGGCGAGACCGTCGTCTACCCGCACCACGGCGCGGCTCGGATCATTGACATCCGCCAGCGCAAGGTGCGCGGCGAGGAGAAGACCTACCTGCAGCTGGAGGTCGCTCAGGGTGACCTGACGATTCTCGTCCCGGCTGAGAGCGTGGACTACATCGGAGTGCGTGACGTCGTCGACGCCGCCGGCCTGGAGAAGGTCTTCGACGTCCTGCGCGCGCCCCTGACGGAGGAGCCGACCAACTGGTCCCGCCGTTTCAAGGCCAATCAGGAGAAGATCGCCTCGGGTGACGTCATCAAGGTCGCCGAGGTCGTGCGTGACCTGTCCCGTCGGGACACGGACCGCGGCCTGTCTGCCGGTGAGAAGCGCATGCTCTCCAAGGCCCGCCAGATTCTCGTCTCCGAGCTGGCCCTGGCGGAGAAGACCGAGGAGGAGGCCGCCGAGTCCAAGCTGGACGAGGTTCTCGCCTCCGGCACCGCCGCCTGATCTCACACAGGCAAACGGACAACCTGTTCGTCGGCCGGGCAACCCGCATGTGTCTGGGTTGCCCGGCCGACGTGCGTCTTGTTGATGGAGCCAGTGGGGTAGCGTGCCGGGCATGGTTGGAACCGCTTCCCACTCTTGCGACGCTGCTCGCGCCGGCGGTGCCGTGGTCGCGATCCTCACGGCAGCGGGCTCGGGCACGCGCCTGGGGGCGCAGTGTCCCAAGGCTCTGGTGCCGCTGGCGGGAGTGAGCCTGCTGCGCCGTGCTGCCCGCGGCCTGCTGGACTCCGGCGTCATTGACCACCTCGTCGTCACGGCTCCGGCCGACCAGGTGCCGGTCTTTGCTGCGGAGCTGGACGCTCTGGGGCAGGCCGGTGCCGTGACGGTGCAGGTCGTGGCCGGCTCGCCCCGCTCGCGGCAGGCGAGCGTGGCCCTCGGACTGACTGCGGTGCTCAAGGCCTGCCCTCAGGCGCAGGTCGTCCTCGTGCACGACGCCGCCCGGGCGCTGACGCCGCCAGCGGTCATCCAGCGGGTGGTGGCGGCTGTGCGGGCCGGCCATGGCGCCGTCGTCCCGGCGCTGCCGGTCACCGACACCGTCAAGGAGGTCGCGCCCTGTGGTGCGCGCGGCAGCGACCAGGCAGGCGACGGCGTGGAGCACGTGGTGGCGACGCCGGACCGTACGCGCCTGCGGGCGGTCCAGACGCCGCAGGGCTTCGCGACGGAGACCCTGCTGTCAGCCCACCGCCTGGGTGCGGACCGCGCCGGTGACGAGGCGCTGGCGGCCTCCGACGACGCCGGTCTGGTGGAAGCGGCTGGCGGCAGCGTCGTCGTCGTCCCCGGGGACCCCATGTCCCTCAAGGTGACCACGCCCCTGGACCTGGCGCTGGCGGAGGTGCTCGTGGGCTGAGGCTGCCCGTTACCCGAACGTCACCCCCTGTCCACCTGTGAGGCCGTAGGCTCACCGCATGACCCCCTTGAGCCGCACAACGGCTGACAGCAGCGAGGACGACGTCCCCAGCGCCGGTTCCCTTCCTGAGGCTGAGCCTCAGCCCTATGCGGGGGGAGGAGGGCAGGCGGACGGCTCACGGCGCTGGCTGACCTGGCCCGTGGTTGCCTGGGGCCTGTGGGACTGGGGATCGGCCGCCTTCAACGCCGTCATCACCACCTTCGTCTTCACCGTCTACCTCACCAGCTCCTCCTTCGGGGACAAGGACGTCACGGAGTCCTCCCTCTCCCTGGGGCTGACCATCGCGGGTGCGTGCATCGCGCTGCTGGCTCCGGTGACCGGGCAGCGCTCGGACCGGGCGGGGCGGACCGTCTTCTGGCTGGGGGCCTACACGGCGGTTGTCGTGGCCATCAGTGCGGGCATGTTCTTCGTTCTGCCGGAGCCCGGCTACCTGTGGCTGGGCATCACGCTGCTGGGCGTGGGCAACGTCTTCTTCGAGCTGGCCTCGGTCAACTACAACGGGATGCTTTCCCAGCTGGCTCCCAAGGAAAAGGTCGGCGCGGTCTCCGGGCTCGGGTGGGGGATGGGCTACCTCGGCGGGATCGTCCTGCTGCTCATCCTCTTCGTTGGCTTCATCAACCCCGAGGTGGGCTGGTTCGGGGTGACCAGCGAGAACGGGCTCAACGTGCGCGTGGCCATGCTCGTGGCAGCCGCCTGGTTCGGGCTCAGCGCGGTGCCGGTGATCCTGACCCAGTCCGGGCGGGGTGCACGGCGGCGTCGGCAGGCGGCCAGCGAGGACGCCACGCGCGGCAGCGAGCGAGGCCAGGCGGGGATGGAGTCGGAGCCGACGGCGCTGGCGAGCCGTGCCGTGGCCAGCCGGCGGGAGTCCCTGTGGGTCTCCTACAAGAGGCTGTGGCGCACGCTGGTGTCCCTGTACCGCAGCCACCCGGAGGTCCTGTGGTTCCTTCTGGCTGCGGCCGTCTTCCGCGATGGGCTGGCTGGCGTATTCACCTACGGCGGGATCATCGCCCAGAACACCTTCGGCTTCACCAGCTCAAGCGTCATTATCTTCGCCATCGCCGCCAACGTGGTGGCGGGCATCGCCACGATCCTGTCTGGCAGGCTGGATGACCTCGTGGGGCCGCGCAAGGTGATCCTCGGGTCCCTCGGTATTCTCTTGGTGGCCGGGATGCTGGTGTTCTTCCTGCACAACGGCGGCGCGGCAGTCTTCTGGGTGCTTGGGATGGCGCTGTCAGCCTGTGTGGGGCCGGCGCAGTCCGCGGCGCGCTCCTTCCTGGCCCGGGTTGCTCCGGCTGGGCGTGAAGGCGAGGTCTTCGGGCTCTACGCCACGACGGGCCGCGCGGTGTCCTTCCTCGCTCCGGCGATGTACGGGCTGTTCATCTGGGTCGGCAAGAGCGTCGTCGGCGGAGAGGCGAGCTACTGGGGGATCCTGGGGATCGTCGTCGTGCTAGGCGCCGGGCTGCTGCTCATGCTGCGGGTGGGGGACCCGGCCGGGCGCATCACGGACCTGGATTGAGACCGGCCGCCGGCGGCAACCGGCGACCCTGGCGGCTACTCCTGGCGGGCGGTCGGCTCGGAGGCCGAGTCAGGACGGGGGCGGCGCATCTGCGCCATCTCGGCTGCGGTGAGCGGGCCCTGGGTGGTGCCCGGCTGACCGTCAGCGCGCACCCAGCTCACGACGAGCTGGTCCTTGCAGCCGAAGCGGGCGAGGTGGATGCCGGCGACCTGCTCCAGGCGGGGGAGGTGCTCGGCGGTGGAACGCAGGTCCATCACCAGCGTCTGCGCCTGGCAGCTGAGCGTGACGACGCCGGTGACGGGCCCTTCCCGGTTGAACTGCAGCTCGCCGGTGCTCGTGGCCTCATCCCAGCTGGCTGTGGTTTTGCGGCCCATGTGGCTGGCCAGCTGCTTGCCGTAACGGGCGGGCCTGGAGGTGGGCACGCGGGCCACGGACTGGCAGTCGAAGGTGGGGCTGGCAGCGGGCGATGAGGCTGCGGACGGTGAGGCGGAGGATGGTGAGGCGGCGGTGGGCGGGCTCGGCGCGGCAGGGGTGCTCATAAGGTCATCCTTACCTATGTGGCTGGCAAGGCGCCTGAGGCGATCGCGAGGAGCGGAGAAAGCCGGTGCGGCGGACCGGCGGTGCCTTGGCAGGCGCTGTCGGTCCGCCGCAGAGGAGAGAAGGAGCTCAGCGGTTGCTGAAGTGGGAGTCGAATGCGGATTCCGGCAGGTCGTAAACATGCTCTCGGGCGTATTTCAGGGCGAGGGGCGCGCCGTGAAGACGATCCATGCCCGAGTCTTCCCACTCGATGGAGATGGGGCCGGTGTAGCCGATCTGGTTAAGCGCACGGAAGTAACCGTCGAGATCTGCGTCTCCCAGACCCGCTGATACGAAGGTCCATCCACGTCGGGGGTCGTCCCAAGGCAGGTGGGAGGACAGGCGACCGTTGCGGCCGTCGAAGTGAGTCTTGGTGTCCTTGCAGTGGACGTGGTAGATCCGGTCGGCGAAGTCGGTGAGGAAGACCGCGGGGTCAATACCCTGCCAGATCATGTGGGAGGGGTCCCAGTTGATGCCGAATGCCTCGCGATGATCCACTGCCTCCAGAGTTGCCTTGGTGGTCCAGTAGTCGTAGGCAATCTCGCTGGGGTGGACCTCTAGGGCGAAGGTCACTCCGGCATCGTCGAAAGCGTCGAGAATCGGGTTGAAGCGGCGGGCAAAGTCCTCATATCCGTCGGCGATGACATCTGCTGAGACCGGCGGGTACATGGCGACGTACTTCCAGATCTTGGAGCCCGTGAATCCAGTGACGGTCTTGGCGCCAAGCTTGGCGGCCACGCGAGCGGTGAGCTTGAGCTCCTCAGCTGCTCGCTGACGTACGCCCTCAGCATCCGATTCGCCAGCGCCCCACACGCGATCCGAGAGCAGGCCGTGGTGACGGAAGTCGATGGGATCATCGCACACCGCCTGACCGGTGGAGTGGTTGGAGATGGCGTAGCAACTGAGGTTGTGACGCGCCAGGGTGTTCTTCCACCAGCGGCAGTACTCCTCATCCTGGTCGGCGCGGTAGACGTCAAGGTGATCACCTGCGACAGGCACTTCCAGACCGTCGAAGCCCCATTGCTGAGCAAGTGCACATACCTGTTCAAAAGGCAGGTCGACCCATTGGCCGGTGAAGAGGTTGATGTTCCTGGGCATAGCACTGCTCCTTCGCAGACGGGGCTGTCGGCAAGCGAACCTGTGCCGGCATTGCCGATGATGTCTGCGACGCTAGTGCTGACCGATGAGGAGCCACCAGAAACGGGAGACGTGCTTCTGCATGCAGCATGCAGAAGAGTGAGCGTTCCGAGCGATATCGGTGGGCCTGGGGTGTGGCGACAGCAACCTCAATCGCGTGTGGCCGCATTGAACAAGGCGTTGACCGTCAGCAATGCTGCCCCACGTCGTTCGTCCTCTAGTCCGGAGGCTGCTGCAGTGACCTGGAGCCCCGCCGTTGCAAGGATGAGAGCACGTTCTGAGACGATGCGGCGGGCGACGTCGAGGAACATCGGGCAGCCCTGGGGTAGTGCTCCAGCCAGGATGACCTGAGATGGGTTAAAGAAGCTGACCAGCATGGCCAAGGCATCGCCGACGGCGGTGGCAGAGCGGACCATGAGGGTCAGGCACTCGGTGTCTCCCGCAAGCACGCCGCTGACGATGTCCTCGAGAGTGAGCGTGCCCGTGTCCTCTAGTCTCGTAGCGAGATGGGGGCTCAGTCCCTCGGCGGCGGCGCGTCGGGCGTCCCGCAGCAGAGACCATCCACCGGCCACTGCCTCCAGGCATCCGGTCCTCCCGCAACGACAGACCACGGAGTCCGCGTCTGTGACCCGCACATGCCCGATGTCCCCGGCGGCACCGTCCGCGCCTCGATGGACATGTCCGGCAGACATGATGCCTGCCCCGATTCCGGTCCCGATCTGGAGATAGAGGATGTCTCGGGGGCAGCGCAGGCGCTGGTCCGGCAGGGTGGTGGCATAGCCCAGGAGCATGGTGTTGACGTCATTGTCGACGGCGACGGGGACTCCGAGGCGATTGTCTAGATGCCCGCGTACGTCAAAGCGGTCCCAGCCGGGCATGATGGGAGGGGCGGTGGGACGGCCTGTTGACTGGTCGATGGGCCCTGGCAACGAGACTCCAGCTCCCCAGACCTCCAATGGGCGCGAGGAGGAGGCCTGAACGTTCTCGGCCATTTCTCGCATCTGACGTGCGACCTCGTCCAGGGTCTCCTCCGGTCCTCGCATGATCGGCCAGTCGACCATACGTTGGCAGAGGGCATGACCAGCCAGATCGGTGACGGCGAGGTGGAGAGCTGAGCTGTGGACTCCGGCAACCATGATGAGGCCGGCTTCGTGATGGAAGCGCCAGGTCTGAGGAGCCCTTCCTCCGGTCGACGGCGCAGAACCATCAGGTACTAGCAGACCAGTTTCGATGGCAGAAGCGATCAGCGTGGAGATGGTGTTGCGGCTCATGCCGGTTCTGCTCGCAAGCTCTTGGCGTGTCAGGGCTCGTGAGGTGCGGACCAGGTTGGCTACCGTGAGGACGTCGCGGTCAATCGCGGACAGAGGACTCGGCATGAGGGGCCTTCGTGTGGAGGATGCCTGACGTGCTCACTGTATCGACGGCGCTGCCGCTAATCCCGTGATCTAGAGGTCAATCACCGGTCCTGGAATCGGATTTGGTGACGCCGATCGGGAGCAGTCCTCGTCTTATCAGCTGTTCGTAGCATCTGCCCTCATCGTGCACAAGAAGGGCATTTGGCCATGGCTCTTGTCCTCGCAGTCTTCATAGTCTCCCCGTGCCGGGGAGACCCGGGACGCGGCCATCGCGGACGCATCATCCTGTGTGTCCGTTTGCCGGCCGCACCCTCCGCAGCGGAGGGGGTTCCAACGAAGGGACTGGTCATGACGATCAAGAAGGGCGTGTCCCTGTATTCGCTTCAGGATGCCTACGGCCGAGGCGGGCTCGGCTTCGATGTGGCTCCGAAGTAGGGAACCGTCGATACCCATGTTCGTCCCCAGGGATCGCGAACCGCAAAGGCTGCCAGGGCGTCGGATGCTGCGGTCACCAGAACCTCAGCGTCTTTTAGATGCTGGCCGCGTTTGAGGCGGCGTGCTTGGCGAGGTAGACCAGCACGCGACATGCCGGTTCCGGTGAAGTCGTCGCTGATGAGGACGGACTCGCCTACATCATCTGCCCAGGACATGGTGCCTTTGGACAGCATCTGGCAGAAACCGCCGTCTCGCGGACTAATGAAACGGCGTTTGTCGAGGTCATACTCCTGAGTCGTGCTGGCGTCTGAGCCGCCGTCGGCTAGCGAAATCAGAGCGCGTCTGCCAGCGTGGGGTCCCGTGGACAGAACCTGGGCGCCTGCCCAGGACAGATCGACCCCTTTCTCGGCTGCGAGGGCATCGAGGTCAGCGAGCTCCTCCCACTGCGTGGCTGGCGGAGTGCGGTCTGAGCGGCCTGGTGCTCCCTGTACGTATGACTCCCAGGTGGTGCGCCGCCACAGGCCACGCGGGTGAGCGGCATCAGTCCACAGGTTGTACAGCATGCCGTGATGATCGGTGACAACCGGCATGCGGTCTGGGTTGTCCAGGAGGTCGCGGATCTCTGAGACGAGGGTGTTCAGGCTGGGACTGCCTAGCAGCTGTCGGGTTGACTCATTGTGTTGTGCGACCCAGCTCGCTGTCTTAGGGTCAGTGATCTCCTCAAGCCATCGGGGTGCCAGCTCGGCCTTGGGACTGACACTGTCTGGTACGCCGTCATGCATGACCGTTATCTCAGCATGTCGTCGAAGTCATTGCGGGCGGAGCCCTCCCCCCTTTCGCATCGAGTGTGCGAAAGAGGGGAGGTGGAACGTCGCTAACTGCCGGCTCCCCTTCGCTGAGGTGAGGCCTTATCTCTCTGGGTGGACGATCTCGTGGGTGCGGGCAGACTCGATGACGGCTTCAAGGACTGTCAGGCAGCGAATCACTGAGTCATTCGTGATCACTGGCTCTGCAGCTCCGTCCATAATGTCGCGAGCATTGCGATAGAAGTCCATGACATCGGTGGCGATGTGCGGCAGGGGAAGAACCTCGACTGGAGGTGTTGTAGAGGCCATCTTGGCGTAGTCCAGAATACGTGGCGCCATCGTCTTGGTCAGGCCGACGCCCGCCTGAACGGGGGTGGCGTCTTCCTCCTCGGCTCCGGTACGACGCACGATCCGGCCGTTCATCTCCCTGTCCTCGATCACGACGCTGCCGGAGGCGGATTGCATCCAGAACTTGGCTTCTGGCAGGAAGGAAGTGGTGGATACGTCCACCATCGCCTTGAAGCCGTTGGCGAAGGTGAGGCGCGCACGGAAGCCGTCGTCAACCTCGTGTCCGAGAGCGAAGGAGAGCTCGCCGTAGACGTCAGCCACCGGCGAACCCACCATGGTCAGCAGTCGGTCGACGGTGTGGACGCCCCAGTCCAGGACCATGCCGCCTCCGTGCTCCGGCTTCTGGCGCCAGTCTCCGGGGATGCCACGTGAGCCGTGGATGCGCTGCTCTAGGTAGGTCGGCTCGTCGATGAGCTGGTCGTTATAGATGGTCTTGATGACATTGAAGTCTGGGTCCCATCGGCGATTCTGGTGGACCATGAACATGTGGCCGGTTTCTTCGGCGATGGCCTTGATGCTCCGCATCTCCTGGGAACTCATCGTGGCCGGCTTCTCGCACAAGACGTGTTTTCCGGCGCGCAGTGCGGCGGCGTAGTCGTAGTGTGAGTCGTTAGGGGTGCAGATGAAGACGACGTCGATGCTGGGGTCGGCCAGCAGGTCCTGATGAGAGCTGTAGACGTGGAGCCCGTCGGCGCGGGCGTCCTCGTGTGCGCGTGGGTCGGTGTCATACACGCCGACGACCTCGATCGCGACGTCTTGCAGTGCACGGAGATTTCGAGTGTGGTAGACGCCTTGGGTGCCGTAGCCAATGATGGCGAGGTGGTGAGTGGGGTGGATGTGGGCAGTCGACATGGTGCCTCCTATGAGGTGCGGTCAGAGCAGCTCCGGTGCTGCATGGCTGATATCAGTGCCGGTAGGGGCAGGGGGTGGGCTCCGAAAGAGAGTTGAGCATGACTTGTGTTCTGATCGGCTCAAGGTCGCGACGAGTTGAACTGATGTCGGCGCGAATTACGATATCTTTTGCATTAAGTGTGCGGAAATAAGAGGTTCAGATAGGCAAAACAGGGAGTTATGGCGGACAATAGGAGCCAAGGAGCCCCGACGCCGATTCGCCGTCACGGGCAGCACAACCGCGGCCTAGTTAGGCCTGTCGAAGGAGCGAACATGTCACTGAGCATCGGCGTGGACGTCGGCGGTACGAAGATCGCCGCGGGAGTCGTGGACGAGGATGGCAACGTCATCACCCGCGTGCAGAAGGACTCTCCGGCCAACGACCGTGACGCCATCCTCGCCACGATCATCGAGGTTGCTCTCGACCTCAAGCTTGCTCACCCGGAGGCCACGACCGTGGGCATCGGCGCGGCCGGCTTCGTCTCCTCGGACCGCAACACCATGGCCTCGGGTACCAATCTGGACTGGACGGGCGTCAAGATCGGTGACGTCGTCTCCGAGGGTGTGGGCCTGCCCGTCGTCGTCGAGAATGACGCCAACGCGGCCGGCTGGGCCGAGGCTCGCTTCGGCGCGGGGGCTGGTAAGGCCAACGTACTCGTGGTGACGCTGGGAACTGGTGTGGGCGGCGCCGTCGTCATTGACGGCCACCTCGTACGTGGAGCCGCTGGCTTCGCCGCTGAGATCGGGCACATCAGCATCGTCCCTGACGGCCGGCCTTGCGGCTGCGGGCTGCGCGGCTGCCTGGAGCGCTACGCCTCCGGAACGGCCTTGGGCGTCAATGGCTGGGAGCTGGCGAAGTTCCGCCCGGCCTACGCCGCTCGCATCATCGAGCTGTCCGGTGGGGACCAGAACAAGATCTCCGGCAAGGCCGTCACGGCTGCCGCTCGCGAGGGCGATCCGGCAGCCCTGGAGTGCTACGAGCGCCTGGGCGACGCGCTGGGACAGGGACTGGCTGACCTCGCCGCAGTGCTTGACCCTGAGGTCATCGTGCTCACCGGTGGGCTGACCGAGGCGGGCGACATCCTGCTCACGCCCGTGACCAAGGCCTTTGACCAGTACCTGACAGCTCGCACGCGACGTCCCCAGATCCCGGTGCTCATCTCGGCCTCCGGTCAGGACGCCGGCCTGGTGGGCGCGGCGGACCTGGCTCGCGCCGTCTGAGACCGCTGTCCCCTTGACCTCGGGCCGGGAGCCGCCTCGTGCGGACCCGGCCCGAGGTTCGTGCTGCCGCGGAGAGGCTCGGGCGGCGTGCGGCGTGCGGCGGGTGCCCCGCGGCGTGCTTGCGGTGATGCGAACGTGCATGAGCGATTGTGGCGTGCCTGCGCGTGCCTGAGAGGCACGTTTCTTCGACGCATGCGCGTGTTCGGCGGCGGAGGCACGCCCTAGTCAGATGGCGTGTGCCAGGGAGGTAGTGAGGAACCGCCTCAGTGGCGAAGCGCGCCTTAATGAGACGCCTTGTTGATGCGGGTGAGGGCACGGGCGTAGCGCGGCCCGATCTGCTGGGCGGTGACCGGCTTGCCGTCGTAGGTCCAGGTCAGCAGGTTGGCAAGTGAGAAGCGGCGCCCGCAGCGGGCACAGGCCATGGGTACGGCGGGGCGACGCATACGGCTGACCGTATGGCCGGCAGGGCAGGTGCCCACCCAGCGTCCGGCGATGGCGGGGGCCTCACGCGGCACGAGCCTGCGTCCGGAGGCACCGATTCGCCGCGCCTCGGCGGCCCAGACGGCATCGTGGCCATGACTCGCGCCGACCCGGGCGTGCGCGATCTCGTGCAGGACGGTCTCGCGTACCTCGTCAGGGCTGTAGAGCTCCATGAGGGCCCGGGACAGGGTGATTCGACGGCGACCGTGGTCGGTCAGCCCGGCGCGGCGCCTGGCGCGGTCCAGACCAAGCTCCCAGTCACCGACGCCGTGCTCCTCCATGAGGCGGCAGGCCAGGGCGAGGACGTCAGGGATCTCCACGGCCCAGAGCGTAGCGGGCAGGGGCGACATCAAGATCGGGTGCCAGGAGCAGACGGGGGTAGGCAGGGTGGCGCAGCAGGGTCGGGGATGATGAGGCGGGCAGCATGTTGGCCTGGTGCCCACCTAAATTGGCGGGCACCAGGCCAACGCCCTATGACGAGGGCGAGACATGAGTTGTCATGCCGAGGACAGAGGCTGACTTGGAGGATGGTTGAGCGCAATGATGTTGCGCCTCATACTGTTCCTCCGGTCAGCGCGGAGCCCGCTCGGGGGCCGGTGGCAAAGGCGGAAAGGATGTACCGAGGGATGTCTGGTACCAGTACGCAGTGGTCGAGACGTCATCGGAACGCTCGAACAGTCCGTGGTCCCACATCCCGATCTGCTGAACGGTCACCTTGAGCCGTTCCTGGAAGTAGATCGGGTCGGGCAGGTGCCACCGGTACAGGCCGTGCATGGGCAGCATGGCTGTCGAGAACTCTGAGGCCTTGGTGGAGTCAGTAGCACTAGCGAAGGGGTATCCGCAGTACGGGGCGCAGAAGTTCAGGATCATTGGCTCAGGATCAGAGCGCAGCTCGTCCTGGAAGGCCCACGCGCCGCCGGCGTAGTCCTCCAACCCAGTGCTGCATAGCGTGGGTAGGTTCTCATCGTCGTCAATGAAGAACTTGACTTCTCCTTCACCCCACCAGTAGCGATGCAGTGACGCAAGTGCGACGTAGGTGCCGACGTATGTTCCCGGTCCTTGGACGTTGTCCAGGATGACATGGTCCTGGCCGGGCCTGGTGGTGGCGTTGCTACGGCGCCATTGCGCGTGGAAATATCCAGGCCACGCAGCGATGTCATCTCCGGTGGTGTAGTCAACCTGGAAGAAGACGTAGGGGAGGTCTCCGGGATGCTCGCTGGAGAGCTCTAGACGCGCTCCGGTGCGGAAGGGCATAGGGAAGTAGCAGTTCATTCCTCCGGTAGGGGCGACGACGATCGGCTCGGAGGTGACGAGGCTACGTTGGCCGAAGCCGTTACAGAAGAAGTCTCCGAGGGGGACTTCTACGGAGGGAGAGTCTGAGCCGTCCCAGTATGCGCGTAGGACCAGATCGCGTAGAACAAAAGGGCCCGCGGGTGTCTTGTCTGGGACGGTGATCCAGATATGTCGGATGACTCCGGGACCGGTGATCTCGGCGAGGGTCAGCTTTCCTCCTGAGGGCAGCTCGTACCAGGCGCTGCCTTTGCGACCAGGACCGAGCGCCGAGCTGGCTGACGCGGCAGCACCAGGCGCGCCGGTCGGGTTCTCAGCGTTGATGGCACGGCTACGTAGACGGCCGTTGTTGCGTAGGTGATTCCACTGGATAGACATGTGTTCTCCCATGGGGTTGAGGCGGAAAACGGTGCGTTACTTCACAGCTCCGGCGATGACGCCGCGGCTGATCGTGCGTTGGAAGAGGAGGAAGAAGATCAGCGTCGGGATCAGGGACAGCAGTGAGCCTGCGTTGACGACGGTGATATCGATCGAGTGCTGCCCACGAAGTGTGGACAACGCGATTGGCACGGTTTGGGAGGCGGGGTCCCCAAGCAAGATCAAGGGAATGTAGAACTCGTTCCAGGACCAGATGAAGATGAAGACCACGAGCACGGTGAGGGTGGGGCGGACAATCGGGTAGACGACGGACCACAGGATGCGGCGACGACCCGCACCGTCGATCGCCGCAGCCTCGAGCACTTCGCGGGGAAAAGTCGACATGACGCTGGACAGGATGTAGGTGCCGTAGGCCGCCCACAGGACGATGAAGACCGCGATGATCGACCAGATTGAGTTGAGGAGGCCGGTTGCCTGGGCTCCGTAGAAGAGGGGATAGATCAGTGCCTCTTGCGGCATCATGGTGGCGATCAGCAGGATTGCTGTGATGGTGGTGCTAGCACGGATCCTGCCTATTCCAATTGCATAAGAAGCCAAGAGAGCGAGCGCGGCAGAGGCGAAGGCGATGATGGTCGAGCTCAGGATCGAATTCCAAAGCGCTCGCGGGAAGTTCACGCGGTTGAGATAGCTGACGAAAGCATCGAGAGTAAAACTCGTAGGCCAGGCCAGCGGACCGTTGGTGGAGTAGTCGGCTCCCGTCTTGAAAGAGTTGAGCACAAGGAGTAGAAACGGTGATGCCATGACGACGGCGATCATGGCGGCAAGTCCCAGCATCACCCAGTTCAGGGCCGTCCGCTTTCTGCGCTTTGTGGTGGGAGCTGGCATCAGCGGCCTTCCTTCCTGGACTCACGATGCTGCCAAGCGAGCATCGCGGTGGCGACGATGAAGATGACGATCGACATCACGGTGGCGATCGTTGATCCATAGCCCACGCGTGAAAGCTCGAAGAAGTTCCGATAGGCGTAGTAGGACGGGACAACTGTTGAGTTCTCGGGCCCACCACCCGTGAGGATGAGAATTGGGGCAAAGACCTTGAGCGCTCCGATAGTCGCGGTCAGGACGACAACAAAGATCTCAGGGCGGATCTGAGGGATCGTGATCGCCTGGAACCTCCGCCACCACCCAGCGCCGTCCAGCTCGGCTGCCTCGTACAGCTCGGGGTCTACGCGCTGAAGCGCTGACATGAAGATGACGACCGGGTACCCGATCTGCAGCCAGACGAGCATGAGCATGACTGAGTAGATTGCTACGCCTGGATCGCCGAGCCAGTCAGGCGTCTGCTGGATCCCCAGTCCATGAAGCAGCAGGGTGAGGGAGCCCTGGCGAGTATTGAGGATGGTTGACCAGATAAAACCTGCCACAGCAATCGGCAGGATCTGGGGAAGATAGTAGGTCGCACGCAGCACTGCGATTGCACGGTCACCGAACCGGCGACCGAGATAGTCGAACAACAAGGCTGCGAGCAGCACGCCGATGATCGTAGGGATGATCGTGATGGCTACGATCATGGCGAGGCTGTTCTGAAAAGAACGCCAGAAGGTCGCGTCGGTCAGCAGCGTCGCGTAGTTCTCCAGACCGGCCCAGCGCATGGGCGCTTGGCCACCTTTCCAATGGAACAGGCTGGTATAGACGTTCATTGCGAACGGAGCAGCAACAACGGTGAGGAAGCCTGCCGCAAGAGGCAGGAGATAGAGCCAGTAGGGGCCCTGGCGTGTCAGAGTGCGACGCGGGGCCTGGGTGGTGGCGGTAGACATGAGTGACTCCTCCAGGGCGGGGGCCCACCGAGGCGGGCCCCCACTCGATCAGCCTGCGAGGGTTGCGTCGCGGCCGTCGTCGTAGAAGGCCTGGAGGTCGCGGGTCCAGTCCTCGGCGGTCATGTTGCCGTTAGACATGGCCTGCATGCCGGACTGGATGAAGTCAAGGAACCCCGGAATCGGATAGTCGGGGTAGAAGCTTAAGGAGTCTGCTTTCAAGAGCTCGTTGAAACGCTCGGTGTACGCGCGGGTGAGATCGTCAGTGATCGTGGATGCATCGCCTGCTAGCGGCAGCCCGCCCAGCTGCCCGATCTTGTTCTGGACCTCGGCGCTCAGCGTGATCTCGATCCAGTCGTAGGCGAGCTCCTTGTTCTTGGCATTAGCAGGCACACCCCAAAGGTGACCGCTCGATCCCATCTGCATCTGAGCGCCGGGGAGGGTGAAGTATCCCCACTCAAAAGGAGCCTGCTCGCGGATACGCGCGAACTCCCCCTGGTTCCAGATGAGCATGGCCTTGTCTCCGTTGAGGAAATTGACCGTTGCCTGCTCGAAGTTGAGGCCGCCCAGCTCGGTGCCGACGTAGCCCTTGTCGATCCACTCCTCGAATCGCTGTGCGGCGTCACTCCATGGGCTCTTCGAGAAGTCCACTGGCTGACGCAGGAACATGAAGTCGTCAATCTCATCGCGGGTGGCACCCGCAGACACAAGGGAGTACCAGACCCACATCTGGTTAAAGCCCTGACTTGTCGCTGCGGAGGAGGAGACGGGGGTGAGACCAGCGGCAACCAGTGAGTCCATTGCTGCCTCGAACTCCACCAGCGTGGTCGGCACGTCCGTGATCCCAGCCTGAGCGAAGAGGTCCTTGTTGTAGTAGAACATGACGTACTCGCCGATATTGGGTATGCCGTACCAATCGCCCGAGCCTGCAAGACCCTGATCGTCATATTTGGCGAAGGCTTGCATACCGCCCGTGATCTTGGTGTCCCATCCGCGCTCTTCGACGATTTCTGTCAGTGGTGTGAGCAAACCTTGGGCCGCGAGCTGACCGCCGTCGGAGTTTCCCTTGTTGAACTCGATGACGTCGGGGACGTCCTGGCCGGTGAGTGTCACCTTGGCGTTCTGCCTCATCGCGTCGAAGCTGGTGGTTCGGTAATCGACAGTGACGTCAGGGTGCTTCTTCTTGAATAGCTCGACCGCCAGTGCCCAGCCTTGGCCTTGAGCGCTTTCGGGGTTCTCGTACTGCAGGATCGTGAAGGTCTTGGAGTCTCCTCCACTGGAGGCGCTACCGCATCCGGCAAGTGACGCAGTCACCGCGGCAGCCAGAGCACCGGCGGCACACTGGAGGACCTGGCGTCTTGTTGTTGTCATGATTCTTCTCCTTTGTGGTTGTCTGGCGCGCGGGCGCGCCAAGTATCGGCCCACTGCGATGTGGGTCGGGAGGAATTGGGCGTGAGGGTGTGATTAGGAGTGCGGGGTCCTCTTACGGAGACGGCGGACCTGCAGACCCGCGGACTATGAGTGGGCAGGGGATCCGTGTGGCGCTTGGGGGCCGCTTGATCTCGCCGCGGATACGGCTGATGAGGCGTTGTGTGGCCCAGGCGCCCATCTCATAGTGGGGTAGACGTACAGTGGTCAGCGCGGGCCGCAGGGCATCTGCGATAAAGCGCTGGTCGTCGAAACCGATAATGGACAAGTCCTGCGGGATACGTAGATCCAGTGCATCGGCGGCCTGATATGCGGCGAAGGCGATTTGGTCTGAGAAGCAGAAGATCGCCGTAGGGCGATCTTTTCTGGACAGAAGCTTCTGAAGGGGGCGGTAGGCCTCTGCTGTCGCCGTGTCCTCCAGCTCGATGACATGGTGGGGATCTACCTGAGCCTCGTGCTCACGCAGGGCTCGTGCGTACCCCTCGTAGCGCAGTCGCGAGGCGACGAAACGGTCTCCCCCGACATTGCAGAACGCGATCCGACGATGTCCTTTCTCTAGAAGATGGCTGGTAGCGGCGTAAGCTCCGCCGGCCTCATCAGGAACGACGCTGTCCGCGTGTGATGCACCGTGTAGGACGCCGTCGAGCACAATGAGGGGAATCGTGGGAGGTATAGGGGGAAGCGTGACCTGACGGTGGTACTCCGCGGCCACGATGAGTCCGTCGATATCCCGTTGCAGTAGGGACCGCACTGACTGTTCCATGAGTTCGGGCCGGTCGGCGGTGTCGATGACCATGCCGAGGTACCCGGCTTCCCAAGCCGCGGTCTGTACTCCCCCCAGCATGTGTCCAGCGAAGGGCACGCTGGCCACTCGGTCGGACAAGATCCCGATGGTGTGGGTTCGTTTGGTCTTCAGCCCTCGTGCCAGCTGGTTCGGGATGTAGCCCATCTCCCGGACGGCCGTGCGGATGCGCTGAGCAGTCTCAGCATTGATTCGACCCTCGTGGCGGTCGTTGATGACCAAGGACACCGCGGACGGCGAGACGCCCACCGTAGCGGCAATGTCCTTCAACGTGATCACGACGACTCCTTCGGCATCAATCGATTGATGTGACTGTAAAAACGTCAAACGCGTTGACGCAAAGACCGTTACCTAACCGTTATCAAGGGTGTTGATTGCTTGGAATGACATGCGTCTTCTCGGTAGGGATGCGCGCTAGGGATTCGTGTCGGTGGGTCGTGAGATCATCGGGGCATGGAGTGGCAGACGACGCTCGCGACCGTGTGGGTCGTCATTGAGTACGCGATCAAGGTCGCGGCCTTGGGGACGGTGCCGGAGAACCGGCGCCCGTCCTCGTCGACGGCGTGGCTGCTGCTGATCTTCCTGCTTCCTGTGGTCGGCCTGCCGCTCTACATCTTTCTCGGCAGCCCGTGGATTCACGGACGCCGCCGCCAGCAGCAGGAGGACGCCTCCAACGCCGTCGAGCGTCTGACCTGCGCTATGCCCGAGCTTCCGCAGGGTGCACAGCCTTCGCAGCACCTGGCAAGCGTCCTGGCCATGAACCGCCGGTTGACGGGACTTCCGTGCGTCACCGGTGAGGTCGTGGACCTGTACTGCGACGCGCGGGAGACCTACGCCGCGATGGCGCGTGTGGTCGACGGCGCCAAGCACCATGTCCACGTCGAGTTCTACATCCAGAGCTGGGACGAGGTCACGGACGTCTTCTACTCGGCTCTGGAGCGCGCGGCCGCGCGCGGGGTCAAGGTGCGGCTCCTCGTTGACCACCTGGGCTCACGCAAGTACCCGGGATGGCGTTCGTTGGGACGGCGCTGGGAGGCTGCCGGGATCCAGTGGCGGCTCATGATGCCGCTACTGCCGCTCAAGCGGCGCTTCCGCCGTCCGGACCTGCGCAACCACCGCAAGCTGCTCATCGTCGACGGCGAGCGGGCCTTCATCGGATCTCACAACATCATCGATCCCACCTACCGTCTGCGCTCGAATATCCGCGCCGGGCGCCACTGGCACGACTTGAGCGTGGAGGTCACGGGGGACATCGTCTCCGAGGCCCAGGCCGTGTTCACCATGGATTGGTTCTTCGAGTCGGGTGAGGACCTGCAGCCCGGAGACCGGGTGGCTCCCGGAACGGCTCTGGACCCGGCCCAAGGCTTCCAGGCCGGGCCTGGTTGCGTCGTCGGTACTCCCGCGCCCCAGCCAGGCCGTCCAGGTGCGGTGGTCAATGCCATGCAGATCATCCCCTCCGGCCCGGGCTACCCCACCGAGCCGAACCTCCGGATGTTCATCTCCCTGATCCAGAACGCCACCAAGCGGGTGTCCATCACGAGTCCCTACTTCATCCCGGACGAGGCGCTGCTCTCCGCGATCACCACGGCGGCCTACCGTGGGGTGGACGTGGAGCTCTTCGTGGGGCTGGAGTCTGACCACCTCATCGTCAACCACGCCCAGCGCTCCTACTACGGCACTTTGCTGGCCGCCGGGGTGCGGATCTACCGTTACCCGGCTCCGACGGTGCTGCACGCCAAGTACATGACGGTCGATGGTGAGGTGGCGGTCATCGGTTCGTCGAATATGGACTTCCGGTCCTTCACGTTGAACTACGAGGTCATGCTGCTGGCCTTCGGCGGCGACCTGGATGACCTCCTGCGTGAGAACGATGCCCTCTACCGAGGTGTCTCCACGGAGCTCACGGCTGAGGAATGGGCCAAGGAGCCCTGGCACCGCCGCTACGTCGACAACGTCTTCCGACTCCTGTCGGCGGTGCTCTAGTGGGTTCATGACATCGCGGCAGCAGGCCTAGCCCAGTCCGGCGTGGCTGGGAGGACAACGCCTCCCAGCCACGCCGGCCTCAGACCTCGGCCGGCAGGCTGCGGACCTCAGACCTTGGCCAGCAGCTTGCTCACTCGCTGCAAGCTGACCTTCTGGCTGGTTCCCAGCGTCTGGGCGAACAGGCTCACCCTCAGCTCCTCAATCAGCCAGCGAGCCTGCACCAGCACGGCCTCCCGCTCAGCGTCATCAGGCAGACCGGCTGCCCGCTGCCGGGCCTGGGCCAGCATCTCCTCGGCCTGCGTCACCTGGTAAGCCAGCGCCGCGTCCTGCGAGGGTGAGGACTCAGCCTTGTCCACCCGGATCGCCAGCGCCTGGAGGAACCGCGGCAGGTGAACCAGCTCGCCAGCAGGCGTCGCCGAGACGAAGCCCGGGTACACGAGCGTGGCAGCGTGCTCGCGCACCTGCTGCAAGGTCGACAGCAGCGCCAGGGAGGTATGCGCCTCCACGGCCTTGTCCACCGCACGCCGCTCGCTCAGCGCGCGCGCCACCACCTGAGCCACTCGGTAGACCTCGTCCTCCAGGTCCTGACGCATGAGCGCGACGAGCTCCTCAAAGACGGCGCGCTCGCGGACCTCGGCCAGGCGCCGCCCGCTGCTGCGCTCCCACTGGGCCGCAACCGTACGTGCCGCCGCCAGCTGCAGATCGGCTACCAGGGCCTCGGTGCTGGAGTACGGGGATGCCGCCAGCACAAGGATCTCCTTGGGGCGCCACCTGCTGGTCACCCGCGCCACCGGCAGCTGCGTGCGCGCCAGCGCCAGGGCCGTCACGCCCTCGCCATGCGCTCGCTCCTGCGCCTGGGCGTCAGGCAGGATCGTCAGGTCCGCCGTCGTCGGCCCCGCCGCCACGAGCGTGGGGTAACCGCGCACCACCAGCCCCGCCGTCCCGGTGGACTCCACCGTGGGCGGGATCGTTGAGCGCTCCGAGCCGTCGAGGCCAGGGACGTCCTTGGGCCAGTCCGTCAGGCCCTTGCGCTCGGCCAAGCCGCTGCGTAGGCCTGCGCCAGGCTTCCCGCCGGTCCCGGTGGCTCTCGCCGTGCCGCCCGCCTGCGTCCCAGAGCCGGCCGACGACGCAGCCGGACGTCCAGCGCGACCGGCAGCGGCGGCATCGTTGCCCTTGGCTCGGCCCTTCTTGCCGCGCCGGGCGCGCGAACGCTCGCGGTCCTGCGCCTCGGCCATCGCCTGCGCCAGAGCCCCACGCACCGCCGAGCGCACAGCAGCCTCAGTGCGACCGGACAGCCGCTTCTGCAGTGCCACCAGGTCCTTGCCGCGGCCGATCTCACGCCCGCGAGAGTCCAGCGCCACGAAGGACACGCGCAGGTGATCAGGCAGGTGCTCCTGCGCCTCGGCCCAGTCCGCCTCGGTCACCTCAACCCCACGCAGCCGGGCCACGGCGGCGGTGAAGGCCTCCTGGAAGCTCGCCGGCGGCGCGCTCGCCCCGGCAGGCGTCTGGTACTCCTCGCGCATCGCGGTCCACACCTGGGCGCCGACGTCGGGAGCCGGCACGAGCTGACGGCGCACCCGCTTGGGCAGCGCCCGGATCGTGGCCACCACGAGCTCGGCCCGCATCCCTGGCACCAGCCAGTCAAAGCCGGCCGGCTCCAGCCGTCCCAGGACCTCCACCGGCACGAGCACGCTCACACCGTCGTCCGCCTGCCCCGGCTCGAAGACGTAGTCCAGCCCGAGGGTAAGGTCACCCTGCACCCAGGCATCGGGGTAGCCGGCGGCCAGCGAGTCCTCGTCCGCCCCCGGCAGCAGCAGCTCGCGGGTGTAGTCCAGCAGGTGCGGGTGGCGCCCCTTCTCCCGTCTCCACCAGGCGTCGAAGTCGTTGGCGCCGGTGACCTCGTCAGGAACGCGGTCGTCGTAGAAGCGGTAGAGCGCCTCGTCGCTGGCCAGCAGCCCGTGCTCGCGGCGGCGCTGCTCGACGTCGCTGAGCTCCTCGATGAGGTCCCGGTTGTGGGACACGAAGCCGTGGCGCGCGTGCCAGCCCCCCTCGACCAGCCCGGAGCGCAGGAACATCTCGCGCGCCACCTCGCGGGCCGCCGGTGTGCCCACCGAGGCCAGCGTGGCCGGGCGGTCGGCAGCCAGCGTCATTCCGTAGACCATGACCTTCTCGTGGACCATGGCGCAGCCGTTCTTGGTGGACCAGTAGGGCTCACCAAAGACCTGGCGCAGCAGGCCAGCCTGGCGCGCGGTCTCCTCAACCCACCGCGAGTCCACCTTGGCCACCGTGCGAGCGAAGAGGTGGCTGGTCTCCACCAGCTCAGCCGTCATCACCCAGTCGTAGGTCTTGCGGCGCAGACCTGAGCCCGGCCAGATCATGAAACGGGTGCCGCGCGCTCCGGAGTACTCCCGGCGCCGCTCGTCCCAGTGCCCCACGTTGGACAGCAGCCCCACCAGCAGCGAGCGGTGGATCGCGTCAGCGTCAGGGGTGTCCGCGCTCTTGCCCAGCGCCACTACCGCTGCCGCCACGTCCCCGTGCGCGATCTGCGCAGCGTGGGAACCCGGTTCCAGCGCCTGGCGGGCCGCACGGATCGAGCGCGCCGTCGGCAGCTCCACCGGCGCGGCGTCCAGGCCGAGCGGCCGGGAGAGCTGGCGCAGCTGGGTGTGGACGTCCTGCCACTCGCGCACGCGCAGGTAGTGGAGGAACTCGGCCTTGCACATGCGGCGGAATGCCGATCCGGACAGCTCGCGGCTCTGGGTGCGCAGGTAGCGCCAGAGGTTGAGGTAGGTCAGGAAGTCACTGGTGGGATCGGCGAAGCGCCGGTGCAGGGCGTCGGCCTGCTCCTGCTTGTCCAGGGGTCGCTCGCGCACGTCCTGGATGGACAGGGCGGCCACGATCACCATGACCTCGCCCGCGCACCCCAGCTCCCCAGCGCGCAGCAGCATCCGGCCCAGGCGCGGGTCGATGGGCAGGCGCGCCAGGCGGCGGCCGACCTCCGTCAGGCGCGGGCCCCGGCTGCTGCGGCCCGAGCGCCCGCTCATGCTGGGCTCGATCGCGCCGATCTCGGTCAGCAGCTGGATCCCGTCGCGCACCGCCCGGTGGTCCGGGGCGTCCAGGAAGGGGAAGTCCTCCACCGCGCCCAGGCCGAGGTTCGCCATCTGCAGGATGACGCTGGCCAACGAGGTGCGCAGGATCTCCGGCTCGGTGTACTCCGGGCGCGAGAGATAGTCCGCCTCGGAGTACAGGCGGATCGCGATGCCATCAGCCACGCGCCCGCACCGGCCCGAGCGCTGGTTGGCGCTGGCCTGCGAGATCGGCTCGATCGGCAGGCGCTGGACCTTGGTGCGGTTGGAGTAGCGCGAGATGCGGGCCAGGCCCGGGTCGATGACGTAGCGGATGCCGGGCACCGTCAGCGAGGTCTCAGCGACGTTCGTGGCCAGGACGATCCGCCGGCACGAGTGGGCCTCGAAGACACGGTGCTGCTCGGCCGCCGTCAGCCGCGAGTACAGCGGCACGACCTCGACGGCTCCGGGCGTGCGGGTACGGCCGTCCATCGTGTAGCGCGGGCCCAGGTGGTCGATGAGCGCCGACTCGGTGTCACGGATGTCCCGCTCACCGGCCAGGAAGACCAGGATGTCGCCAGGGCCGGCTGCCATGAGCTCGTCGACGGCGTCCAGGATGCCGGTGACCTGGTCGCGGTCCTCGGTGGGGGCATGGGAGTGCGGGGCCGGCCTGGCCGGCGGGGGCTGGAGGGCCGCCGGGGAGGACGCCGCCGTGCCGGCGCTCGCGGCCTGCCGTCCGTCCACGTTCGGCTGCCAGGGGGACGACGTCGAAGCCGCGCTAGCGCTCGTTCGCGTCTGCCCGGCTGCGCGCACCTGCGCCCGGCGAGCGCGGGCGGCAGCCCGCACGGCCGGGTCAGGGGAGGTCAGAGCAGCGAGCTCGGCGTCCGTGAGCTCACCGGCAGGAGCCGCTGCCATCGGGGCGTCGGGGTTACTCGCCGGCGCCACCGCGGGGTCGGCCGGCCTGGTCGGCGCTGGCTCGGGAGCGGTCAGTGCCTCCAGCTCCGCCTCGCTGAGGGCGTCGATGTCCGTGCGAGACAGGGCGGACTGGCCCGCTGCCGCAGGACGAGAGCCTGCGTCGTCCTGCGGGACGTGGCCCCCGGCGTGCCGGTTGGGGTCGCGGACCTCGCCCAGTCCGTCGTCAGCCAGCAGGGGCCGGTAGCGGATCTCAACGGGGTAGGTACGCCCCGAGACCTGGATGACGGGGGCCGGCACGCGAGCGGTCAGTGGTGCGCAGGCGCGGTGCGGGGCGGAGCCGGCTGCGTCGTCGTCGGCCTCGCCCGAGCTGGGCACGAGCCCGGCCTCCCCCTCGCGGGTGACCTCCTGGGCGAAGTGGGCCGCGAAGCGCTCGGAGTCGATCGTGGCGGAGGTGATGATGACCTTCAGGTCCGGGCGCTGAGGCAGGAGCCGGGCGAGGTAGCCCAGGATGAAGTCGATGTTGAGGCTGCGCTCGTGGGCCTCGTCCACGATGATCGTGTCATAACGGCGCAGCATCGGGTCGGTCTGGATCTCGGCCAGCAGGATGCCGTCCGTCATGAGCTTGACCAGCGTGTTGGGGCCGGTCTCCTCGGTGAAACGCACCTGGTAACCCACCACGCCGTCGCGGCCGATCGCCGTGCCCAGCTCGTGGGCGATGCGTTCAGCCACCGAGCGCGCGGCGATACGGCGCGGCTGGGTGTGGCCGATCATGCCGGTGATCCCGCGGCCCAGCTCCAGGCAGATCTTGGGCAGCTGGGTGGTTTTTCCTGAGCCGGTCTCGCCGGCGACGATGACGACCTGGTTGGTGCTGATCGCCTCGGCGATCTCCTGGCGACGTGCTGAGACGGGAAGCTCTTCTGGGTAGACCAGGGCTGGCACGCTCGCGGCGCGGGTGGCCAGCTGCTCGGGGGCGAAGCCGGGCCAGGAGCGGCCGCCGCGGTGCTTGCCGCGCCCGGTGTGCTTGCGGCCGCGCGAGGAGCGGCGCTCGCGGGCAGGCTGGGGGGCGACGTCGGAGCCGCGGGCAGTGGCGGCGTCGTCTCGCCCAGAGGCGGTGCCGGTGTCGGGGGCAGCCTCGGCGGAGGTGGCGCCGGCGGGTGCGGCGTGGTTAGTGGTGTGCGCGGCGCTGGTCCCGGCGTCGGAAGGTGTCGTCTCAGTGCTCATACCGGTGCCCATTCTTCCTTAATGACGTCCTTGTGCGGATGTGGGCGTGCTCGCGCGATTGTGGCGTGCTTGTCGGGGCACGGCAGGCACGCCACAATCGCAGCAGTACGCACTCGTACGTGAAGGCACGTCTCAACCGGACAACAGCAGGCCAGTTGGCGTGACGAGGCGCACAGTTTGGGGCGATGATGGGCCCTATGAGTGATCTCGACGCCGATGCCGACTCCGCGGGCGAGCTTGGCAGTTCTCGGGGCGAGGCTGGCAGCACTGCGCAGACCTCCAGTCGCTCCGGCAAGCGCTCCCAGGCTTCCCTCCGCTCCCACCGCGCCGTCGACTCCCGCCGCTCCCATGGCGCCCGCCTCCCCCGCCGCCCCGGCGCGCCTCGCAGCGCGTGGCGGCAGGCGACCCGGGCAGTGGGATGGTGCGTGACGGTGCTGATCTGCGCCGTCGGCCTGCTCAGCCTGGCGCCAGACATCCTGGGCGCAATCAACCCGGCGCTGCGGCTGTCAATACGGGCGCCCTTCACCCAGGCTCTCGCCGTGCGCAGCGCGCTGGTGGTCCTGTTCGCCGCGGTCGGTGTGCTCTTCGTGCTGCTCGCCCTGGTCGGGGCCTGGCGGAGGGACCTGGGGCGGCGGCGCGTCATCATCGCCGTCGTCCTCGTGCTCGTGGCTGGCGTGCACGCCTGGGTGCTCGCCGATCGAGGCCTGGGCCGGAGCGACGAGGCGCGGCCGGCGATGGCCCAGGCGGCCGATGCCGACCCCGGCGACTGGGACGGAAGCCTGACGATGCTGTCCTTCAACACCTACATGGGCCGAGCCAAGGTGATCGACCTGGCGCTGGAGGTCCGGCAGGTCGCGCCGGACGTCGTCGTCCTGCTGGAGGCCAGTGAGGAGCTGACGCAGCAGCTGCTCGAGCTCACCGGGCAGGACGGCTTCTCCTTCACGGCTTTCACAGCCGGTGACGGTGGCAGCAGTCTGACGACGACGGTGCTCGTCTCCGCCGCGATCGGTCCCTACGAGCAGGGCAAGGTCTCCGGTATGGGGCACGGCGCCGTCTACCTCACTCCGGCGGGAGGCGATGAGCTCAACGGGCATGCACGCCCGACGATCCTGGGCGTGCACACCATCGCGCCCCTGCCCAGCACCATGGAGCTGTGGAGGCAGTCCGTAGAGAAGGTCGTGGAGCGATGCCAGTCGCCCCAGGCGGGGCTGGTGGTCGCAGGAGACTTCAACGCCACGCTGGACCACGCAGTGATGCGAGAGCTGGGCGGCTGCGCGGATGCTGCGGTCCAGGGCGGGGTTGGTGGCCTGGCGACCTGGCCCACCTCGACGCGTACGGCCTTGTTCGGCGCGACGATCGACCACGTTCTGGTGGATGCGGTCACATGGCGCACGCGCTGGGCGGAGGTAGTGCAGGTCGCGGGCTCGGACCACCGCGCGCTCGTCGTCGAGCTGGAGGGGCGCGCGGAAGCGGCGAGCCTGTGACGGCCCAGTCGGATGACGCCTTGCGGTGAGGTGCTGGAGCTGTTCCGAGGTCTCGGCGTCGTCGGCCAGCGCAGCCGGTCAGGCCGGTTGGCGCCGGCTCGGACGGTTAGGCGGGTTAGCGCAGGCGGCGGGCGAACCAGTCGACGCCGAGCTGGGCGACCTGGACCTGGGCATCCTCCGCGTCCTCGGCGTGGACCTGGACGAGCTGGCTGCCGTCACGCAGCAGCGCGAAGCCCTCGGTCGCCCCGGCGGTGGAGTCGGGGAACTCCTCCGTCAGCGCGCCGTGCAGCATGAGGACGGGCCAGGGTAGGTCCGCCATGATCTGTGCAGGCTCCTGCAGTGAGACGTCGGCCAGGGTCTGCTTGGACAGGACGTCCCACTCGCGCGAGTTGGGGTTGTCATCGACGAGGCGGGTCAGGCCGTGTCGGTCGAGCTCGTCGAGCTGCTCGGGGGAGAAGACGTTTTCCCACAGGATCGACTGCGGGCCGACCACCGCCCCGGAGAGCACCACGGCGCGTACGGGCTCCGGGCGGGCCAGCAGCACCGCCGTCGCCCCGAATCCGTTGGCGTGCACGCCTTGGCGCGAGTAGCCCAGGTCCTCCAGCCAGCCGCACACGGCCTGGAGGTCATCGCTCTCGCCGGCCAGGGTCACGACGTCGTCGTCGGACTCGCCCAGGCCGGAGAAGTCGAACTGGAAGGTGGCGTAGCCCGCCTGGCGGTACCGCGCCGCGAGCTGGTCCAGGCGGTAGCTGAAGCCGTGGCGGTCGGTGAGGAAGTCGTGCGCCAGGATGATGACGGCCTCGTGGCGCGCTGGGGCGGTTCCGCCCTCGCGAACGAGCGTGGTCAGCGCCTCGGGGTCGAGATCGGCGACGCCGTCGGGCAGGCGGAGCGTCCCGGACAGGGAGATGCCCCGGGCCGTGTCGATGCGGACGTCAGTCATGCTCCCAACCTAGGCCAGCCGGCGCTCGCGGGCGACGGACCTGTGGCGGGGCCCGGGGGATTGCGCTGGCAGCGTGATGCTTGCGCCGCCGCCCCGCGGTGCATGGCGCGACCTCATGTGGGCTGCTGCGGCGTGGTGCTTCCGTGGCGCTTGTCACTACTGCCTGGCGCTCGCCGCTACCTCTTCCTGTCTTTCGCTATCCCGCGGTGTTGGTCGACCGTGCGTGTGTGGGTCAGCTCTTGCTTTCGTTGCTACCCCGCGGCGTCCACCGCTACCCCGTTGTGCCTGTCGCTACTCCTTGGTGTTGGTCGCTACCCCGTAGCGGGCGCCCCCTCCGCTTTCGACGCTATCCCATGGTGCTGGTCGCTACCGTCTCCTGCCTTTCGCTACCCCTTGGTGTTGGTCGCTACCCGGTAGCGCGTGCTGCGGGGTAGCGAAGGAAACGAAGGGGTAGCGGCGATGGTGGAGGGGTAGCGGAGGGCGGGCAGTGACGCGGTTGGGCCCCGTGCTTGTGCGGTTTGCTACTACCCCATGGTGTCCACCGCCACCCGGTTCTGGCGTTCGCTACCCCTTGGTGTTGGTCGCTACCCGGTAGCGCGTGCCACGGGGTAGCGAAGGAAACGAAGGGGTAGCGGAGGTAACGGTGAGGTAGCAGAGGACGGGCGTGGGCGGTCTTGGTGGGAGTGCGGAGGGCGCGAAGGATGGGCAAACGCAGCGGCTGCGCCGGTGGCATCGGCGAAAATGCTCGTCGCCACCAGGGTCTGCCGCCAGCCCCGTTACCGCCAGGCCCGCGGCCGCCAGCCCCTCGGTCGCTAGGGCCTGCCGCCACCAGAGGAGCACAAACCAAATGGTTAGTTTCTTGCGGTATGGCGCGATTTGCGTGAGCGCCCGGCCGTCGGTGTAAGGTCTGCTCCAACATCCATCCAGAGCGGCTGAGAGACCTGGCTCTATGACGCCGCAGCAACCCTCACGCGGGGTGCTTCCGCCAGGATCGATGGAGAACACCATGTCGCCGTCCCTGGCACAGCCGTATACCCGTCACGTCGCCCCCAAGCCTTCCCCGGCAGCTATCGCGCCGTCTCTCACTCCCGCCGAGCCCGCCCGCCCGAGCCTGTCCCTGGAGCTCTTCCCTCCCCGCCCGGGCCGCTACGCCTCGCAGACCTGGGGCGCTCTCGACCGGCTCCTTGCCGCCCGCCCCGACTTCGTCTCGGTGACCTACCGTCCCCGCTTCATCACGACAGCGGGCGGCCCGACCGCAGCAGCAGGCTCTCCCACGCGCCTGCACGTCGTGCGCGAGCACAACCCCTCCGAGGACGTCGTCGCCCACGTCATCGCCACCTCCCGCGTCCCGCTCATGGCCCACCTGACGTGCCTGGGCTACCGCAAGGCCAACGTCGTCGAGATCGTTCGCCTCTTCCTCGACATGGGGGTCAGGCGCTTCCTCGCCCTGCGCGGAGACCCGCCGCGTGGCGTGGCTGCCGAGGACGTCGTTGGCGAGCTGCGCCACGCCGACCAGCTCGTCCGCGTCATTCGTGAGGTCGAGGCCGAGTACTTCGACGACGGCGCCCGCCACGTCCAGGTGGCAGTGGCCGCCTACCCGGCCGCCGTTGACTACGCCCGCGAGATCGGGGTGCTCGCCGCCAAGCAGGCCGCGGGCGCGGACCTGGCCATCACCCAGGTCTTCTACGAGTCCGAGGACTACCTCGCTCTGGCCCGCGCCGCCAGCTACTGCGGCGTCACCATGCCCATCCTGCCCGGTATCATCCCGCTGACCGACCTGCGGCGCCTGACCCGCTTGGAGGACCTGACCGGCGTGAGCGTGCCGACTCGGCTGAGCCAGACCCTGACCTCGCGCCAGGGCGCTTCGGTCATGACCGCCGGCATCGACGCCACCCTCCAGCTTGCCGGCGACCTCATTGAGGGAGGCGCGCCCGGCCTGCACCTCTACACCTTCAACCGCACCCGCCCCGCCCTGGACGTCATCTCCCAGTTCCGCCTGGGCGGGGTGCTCGACGGTGCCCGCCCTGACCGCGTCACCCAGCGCGAGATCGCCCGCGCCTACATCAACGCCGTGCCAGGTTCCGGCGCGCGGCTGACGGGGCGAATGCCGGTGGCGGCTCGGCCCTGACGGGTGCCGGGTCCCGCCGTTGCGGGTCCGCCACCGGCCGACGCCGCAGGGACCGTACGTCCTCATCCCTCCCCGCGCCGTGCGCGTCCTGACCTCGATGACTGCCAGACAGAAAGGCATCCCATGACCTCCATCAACCACCCCAGCGCCACGCAGCCCTCCACCACGGGCTCGCAGATCCCCACCACGCCCTTGCCGCCGGCCACGATCCTCGGCTACCCGCGCATCGGCGCCGACCGCGAGCTCAAGCGCGCGGTGGAGTCCTACTGGAAGGGTGCCACCGACCTGGCGGCCTTGCGTCGCTCGGCTCGGTCCTTGCGCGAGGCCACTCGATCCCACCTGCGCGAGCTTGGACTGACCGGCCCTAGCGCTGTGCCGGCGGACTTCGCCTACTACGACCAGGTCCTCCAGGTCACCACGGCCTTCGGTGCCCTGCCCACCCGCTTCGCCGACCTGGGTGGCAGCGCCGGCGAGGGCTACCCCGGCACGGACCTTCCCGGCTACTTCACGGCCGCGCGAGGCCAGGGTGAGTGCGCGGCGCTGGAGATGACCAAGTGGCTGGACTCGAACTACCACTACCTCGTCCCCGAGCTCGACGAGCACACCCCCCTGGACTACGTGCCCGGCTTCGCCGCCGTCGACCCGACGGATGGCCCTGGCGCCCAGGTCCTGGAGGCGGAGCGCGCCGGCGAGGAGGTGCCGCGGCCCGTCGTCGTCGGACCGGTGACCTACCTGCTGCTGGCCAAGGCCTCCGACGAAGCCGGCCCGGACTTCCACCCGCTCGACCGCCTGCCCGACCTGCTCGCTGCCTACGGACACCTCCTGGGCGACCTGTGGGCAGCCGGCGCCCAGTGGGTCCAGCTTGACGAGCCGGCGCTGGTGTCCGACGCCTGGGACGTGCCGCGCCAGCAGGTGCTGGAGGCTGTGCGCGCCGCCTACACCTGGATCGGCGCCATCGCCGAGCGTCCCCAGGTGCTGGTGGCGGGCACCTACGGCTCGCTGGGGGACGCTCTGCCCGTTCTCGCTGCCACTGAGATCGAGGGCGTGGCCCTGGACTTGGTGGCTGGGCAGCGGCCGACGGCGCAGGAGCTGGGGTCGCTCGGCGGCAAGAGCGTTGTGGCCGGCGTGGTCTCGGGGCGCAACGTGTGGCGTACGGACCTGGAGGCGGCGCTGGAGCTCCTGGAGGGCCTGCGCCGCGACCTGCCTGAGGACGCGCCGCTGGTGGTAGGGACCTCCACCTCGCTCCAGCACGTGCCGCACGACGCCGAACGTGAGACCTCCCTGCCGGCCGACGTGCGCTCGTGGCTGGCCTTCGCCGACCAGAAGGTCGCCGAGGTCGGGGTACTGGCCCGCGCTCTGGCCCAGGGGCAGCAGGCGGTGGCGCAGGAGCTGGCGCTCGATGCCCGCCTGCGCGAGGAGCGGGCCACCCACCCGGGCGTGAACCGGGCCGAGGTGCGATCCGCCGCCGGCGCCGTGAGCGCGGCTGACCGCCAGCGCTCGCCTTATGCCGAGCGTCAGAAGGTCCAGGCGGCGCGGCTGAGGCTTCCGCTCCTGCCGACGACGACGATCGGCTCCTTCCCGCAGACCGCCCAGATCCGCACGGCTCGGGCTGCGTGGCGCCGCGGCGAGCTTGACCACAGTGGTTACGAGCAGGCGATGCGCCAGGAGATTGCGCGCGTGGTGGAGCTCCAGGAGGAGATCGGGCTGGACGTGCTCGTCCACGGCGAGGCTGAGCGCAATGACATGGTTCAGTACTTCGCGGAGCTGCTGGACGGCTTCGTGACCACCGAGCACGGCTGGGTGCAGTCCTACGGCTCGCGGTGCACGCGGCCCTCGATCCTGTGGGGCGACGTGAGCCGGCCCGCGCCGATGACGGTGGCCTGGTCCTCCTACGCACAGTCGCTGACGGACAAGCCGCTCAAGGGCATGCTCACCGGACCGGTGACGATCATGGCCTGGTCCTTCGTGCGTGACGACGTGCCGCGGGCGCTGGTGGCTGACCAGCTCGGGCTGGCGCTGCGCGAGGAGGTCGCGGACCTGGAGGCTGCCGGGATTCCGGTGATTCAGGTGGATGAGCCGGCGATCCGCGAGACGCTGCCGCTGCGCCGGGCCGAGCGTGCGGACTACCTGAAGTGGTCGGTCGGAGCGTTCCGCTTGGCGACCGGTGGCGCGGGCGCGGCGACGCAGATTCACACCCACCTGTGCTACTCCGAGTTCGACGTGGTCATTGACGCGGTTGACCACCTGGATGCGGACGTGACCTCGATCGAGGCGTCGCGCTCGCGGATGGACATCCTGCCGGCGGTGGCTGAGCACGGTTTCGAGCGGCAGCTGGGGCCGGGCGTGTGGGACATCCACTCGCCTCGTGTGCCGTCGGTGGACGAGTGCGAGGAGCTGCTGGAGCGCGCGGTGGCGGCGCTGGGTATTGAGCAGCTGTGGGCCAACCCGGACTGCGGGCTCAAGACGCGTGGTTACGAGGAGACGGTGGCGAGCCTGCGGCACCTGGTGGAGGCCGCCCAGCGCGTGCGCGCGCGGAGGTAAGAAAGGGGAGGGCTCGGCGCGGGCGTCTTCGGCAGCGGGCCCAACCTGTGCGTGCTGAGGTCAGTCTCTGCGTTCCTGCCAACAGGGGCCGCATCCGTGGGGCCCGGCGTGCGTGTTTGGGTGGGGTTTGCCAGAAGTTCCCCGGCCACCTGGCCGACTTCGCTCGTGCGTCGCCCTCGTTTGCCCAGCCGTCGCTATCCCTTTGTTTCCTTCGCTATTCCTTGGTGTTGCCCGCTATCCCGTGGCGCGTGCGTTGCTGAGTGTGCGGGCGGTCGTCGCCACCTCGTTCTGTCCTTCGCTATCCCTTCGTGTCGCTCGCTACCCCACAGCGCGCGCTACGGGGTAGCGAGCGACACGAAGGGATAGCGACGGTGGCGGTGGGGTAGCGATGGTGGCAATGAGGTAGCGAAGGACAGGAACGGGTAGGGCTGGTCGGCGCACAGAAGGGTGGCGGCGGCGGGAAGGACTGGCACGGGCGGTGCCATCGAGTCTTCCGCCGATGGGCGCACTTGCCGGGGCTGGATTCGTCAGTGCGTGCAGCGCACGCCGACGTCGGCCAGGATCTGCAGCAACGGCTCGCCCTGCCAGGCGTCCCGCCACAGCCAGCGCACGACTCGCATGCCCGAGGCACGTTCAACGGCGATCTCACGCCGACGCTCATCCTGGATGACCTCCTCGATCGGTCGGCCGGCCATCTGGCGTCCGTACTTGACGTTGCCGTCGAACTCGCCGATGACGCCCAGGTCTGGCCAGATGAAGTCCACGCGCCCGACGAGCCGTCCTCGCGGGTCCCAGATCTCATCCTGGAGACGTGGTAGCGGTAGGTGGTGCTCGATCATGACCGCGCGGCTGAGGCTCTCTCCCGGTGACTCGGAGCGCGGATCCGCGACCTCGATCCACCGGCGGAGCCGGGTGTTGCCCGAGGTATGTGGGTGAGCATCCACGAGCGAGAGGAGCTGCTCCTTTGTCACGTTGCCGCGTCGCAGGGCGGCGTCGAGGCTCGTGAGGTTGGAGGCGAAGGGCCGACGCCGACCGAGGTCGATGAGCGTCTGAGCCACGCTGGTCACGCGGATGCCGTCGATCTCCACCATGTCGCAGTCCTCGGGCGCGGGGAGAGTACGGGTTGCGGCGGTGGTTTTGCCGCCGGTGCGTCCGCGGCGGACGAGCTGAACGCGCTCGGGCAGTTTGCCGATCAGCGGCAGACCGTGAATGACGGCCGCTGATTCGCGCGCGATCGCCGCCTCGCCGCTCAGCCGGCCCACGAGTCGTAGCGCGCACAGGCGAGTGAGGTGGCGCTGGCTGAGATCCAGGGCCTTGAACTCCTGACGGTTGACGTAGGCCCCGCGCAGCAGAGGCATGAGATCGCTGTCCGATTGACGCGTCGAACGGGCGAAGCTCTTGGAGCTCACCCCGTCAAGAGTCAGGTCCCTGGTCAGCGTGATGCTGATTGGTGCGGTCCACATGCACCAAGGATTGCGCGGTCGGTCGGCTGCCCGCAGACGACCTGTGGACGGGCGTTGCCGAGGGTGTCACGGGGGTTGCCTGTGGAGCCCGGGCGGCGACTATCGGGGCGAATGTGACGGGTGGGAATACGGCGTCGCGTCGGCGCAGATCGCTCCCGGGCGGCCGTTGCCGTCCCTCGCTCGCGTTCGCTACCTCTCTGTTTCCTTCGCTATCCCGTGATGGCGTTGGCTACCCCGTAGCGCGTGCGGAACTGAATACCTGGACAACTGCCGCTACCTCGTTCTGTCCCTCGCTATCCCTTGGTGTTGGTCGCTATCCGGTGGCGCGCGCTGCGGGGTAGCGGAGGGCTCGGCGGGGTAGCGGAGGGAGCGGTGGGGTAGCGATCTCTCCTACGCGCCGGTGCCAGAGTCAGCCCCAGATCCAGAGTCAGCCCCAGATCCAGAGTCAGCGCCAGCGGGCCGCCCCAGTGACCGCGCGGCCTCGACGGCGCGGCGCACCTTGGCCTCGTCGGTGCGCTGAGGAGCGCCCGGCGCGCAGTCGTCACGCGAGCAGCGCATGTGAATCTCCCGCACGCCCGTGCGCTCAATGACCTCCGCGGTGTTCGCCGGGCGCACGTGCCCGGCGGCGATGACGCGTGGCCCGCCGGGCGTACTCACGAGCCCACGCAGCACCTCCGCGCCTTCCAGCGCCGTAGGCGACCCGCCCGAGGTCAGCACGTAGTCCACCCCGAGCCCGCCCAGGTCCCCGTAGGCCTCGACCAGGTCGCGGGTGGCGTCGATCGCCTTGTTGAAGGTCACCGGAGCCCCGTCAGCGGTGTCGATGAGCAGCCGCAGCAGGCCACGGTCGATGACGTGCTCGCTGGTGAGCACCCCCATGACGAAGCCGATCTCAACGGCCGGCGGCTGCGGCGCGACCGAACCAGCGACCCGCTGCGGGCGGGTGTACTCGCTCATCTCGCGCGCGAGCGCGGCCATTCGGCGCACGTCAGCCACCATGGCGCGGCCCTCGTCCGAGCTGAAGACGAAGGAGCCTCCGCGTGGGCGGATCATGATGCGCAGCCCGAAGGGCGCGGCATCAGGCTGCTTGGCCCAGTGCGGTCCAGCCAGCGCCCGACGCTGCGCCACCTCCTCAGAGGCGGCGAAGATCGCGGACTCGACCGTCCCGATTGACGGCGTGGTGCCCTCAGCGCCGAGGTTGTCACACAGCTCGGCGCGGTCGGCTCCGGCGCGCGCGGACAGCCGCACGCCCTCAACGTCCTCGGTACAGATCTCGACGACGACGTGCGGCATGTCGCGCCACGGGGTCGTCTCAGGGGCGGGGGAGGACAGGTGGCGTAGAGAGGGCGCGGAGCCTGCAAGCCGCATCGCGTTCATGTCCTGAGTGTGACACGCGCGTGCAGGCGATGTGCGGGTTTGCCGCTCAACTCTGCGCGAAGGTCGTGACGCAGCGTCGTCATGACCAGGCGCGGCGGCGGGGGACAATGTCTCAGCCCGCTCCTGGCCGCGGGCAAGGAGGTCACCCCGTTGTCCCAGCCCGCCAGCATGCCCGACGCTGCTCCCTCACCTCATCGCACCCGTGCGCCACACCCTGCCCGTGCGGTCAGCCCCGCCACAACCGACGCCACCCGCTCTACCCGCGAGCCCCGCCCTGCCCTCGGCACCCGCCGGGGTTGCCAGGCCACCGTGGCAGCAGCGGCAACAACGACGGTCGGTGCCTTGGCTCAGGCCTGGGCTCTCATCTGCCTCGGGCGCGGTCTGGGCGCTCTGTCCCCCTTCCTCATGCCTGTCACCCCGGCCGCGCGCCTAGCCGACCCCACCGCCGACTGGCGAGCCAGCGCCCTGCAGGCGGTGCTCGCTGCGCTCGTGGCCGCGGTCTGCGCCGGCGCCACCCAGCTCATCGCCCGCTCCAGCGCCGCGTCGGAGGAAGGTCATATTCGCCGTCGGGTGCTCGCGCACCTGCTCGACCTGGGGCCGGGGGCCGTGAGCGAGGCCCGCTCTGGCGCGACCGTGGCCCTGCTGACCGACGGCGCTGAGCGCGTGGCCGCCTACCGGCAGACCTTCCTGGCCCCCACCATCGCCGCTGTCTCCTCCCCGTTGCTGGTCCTGGCCCTGACCGCCGTGACGGTTGATGCCGTGAGCGCAGCCGTCCTGGCCCTGCTCTTCGTGGCGGTTCCCGGGGGCATCGCGCTAGCGCACAAGCGACTGCGCCGCTCCTCGGGTGGCTCGCGCAGCCAGCGCATGCGCCTGGCCGCGGAGTACCTCGACGCGCTCCAGGGCCTGAGCACCCTGGCCCTGGCCCGGGCTGCCAGCCGCCGCGGCGCCGCCCTGCGCGAGCGTGGCGAGGCCAATCGCCGCGCCCTCATGCGGCTGCTGGCGGGCAACCAGCTCGTCATCCTGGTCACGGACGGCCTCTTCTCCCTCCTGCTGGTCACCGTTGCGGCCGCCCTTGCCCTGGCCCGTCTGGCCGGCGGCGCTCTCGACCTCGGCGGCGCCCTCGCGCTGGTGCTGGTCTCACTCACGCTGCTGGAGCCCTTGGACCACGTGGGCTCCTTCTTCTACGTCGGGATGGGCGGGATGGCCAACCAGCGTGCCATGCGTCGGGTCCTGGCCCGGCGCCGTCCCGTCCCCGCCACCTGCTCGCCGGCCGACGACGACGCAGCCTCCCTGCCTGGCACGCGCACCGAGCCCGTGGTCGCCCTGCGGTCGGTGAGCGCAGCCTGGCCGTTGCCGGTGGTCCTCGGTGCAGGCCACCCGGGCGGCCATCCTGGCCGCCACCCCGGCGGCCAGCCTGGAGGGCGTCGCGGCGACCACTCGGGCCAGCAGGCCGAGGGCCACCCGAGTGCTCGGCCTGCTGGCCCAGGCCACCGGACCGCGAATGGAAGCTCCGAGCGACGAGCTCAGGAGCACCGCCTCCGCCCGGTGCTGACCGACGTCGACCTGGAGGTTCCCGCCGGGCGGCGCCTAGCCGTCGTCGGGCCCTCGGGCGCGGGCAAGTCAACCCTGCTGGCCCTCCTGGCCGGCGACCTCCTACCCACCAGCGGCACCGTGAGCATCAACGGCACGCGCTCCAGCGCCGCCACGGCGGATGAGGTGCGGGGAGCCAGCGCCCTGGTCACCCAGTCCACCTGGTTGTTCACCGGCACCATCGCGGACAACCTGCGCCTGGCCGATCCTGATGCCACACCTGAGCGGATGTGGTGGGCGCTGGAGGCGGCGAACCTCGCCGACGAAGTCCGCGCGATGTCGCAGGGCCTGGAGACCGCGGTAGGCGAGCGGGGGATGAGCCTGTCAGGCGGGCAGGCCCAGCGCCTGTCACTGGCGCGCGCCTTCCTGGCTGACCGGCCACTGCTGCTTCTGGACGAGCCCACCAGCCAGGTCGACCTCGCCAGTGAGGCCCAGATCGTTGAGGCGATCGAGCGCCTGGCTGAGGGACGCACCGTCGTCACCGTCTCCCACCGTGCCGGGGCGCTGACGGCCTGCGACCGCGTGGTCACGGTTGAGAACGGGGGTCTGCGATGAGCAGGTCAGCCACCCCGGGGAGGACCCCGGAGAACGCCTCGTCCAGCGCCGCGCCGGAGACGGCCCCGCAGCCTTCCACCTCGCGTGACGCCGCTCCCCAGATCCTGCCCCAGACCCAGGGCCAGCCCCAGACCCAGCAGCCCCCGCGCGCGACCACACGCCCGACCACGCGTGCGCTCGTGGCCTGGTTGGTGCGTGCCACCCGACCCGTGCTCTCGCCCCTGGCTGCCTCGGCGGCCTGCCGTGTGATCGCCCAGCTGCTGGGAGTCGGGCTCGTCGCGCTCGCGGCCTGGGGCGTGGTCGACGCTGCCCAGGACGTGCTCGCCGGCCGGGCCCCTCGCCTGTGGCAGCCGGTGGCCGGCATGGCAGTGCTCGCCGTGCTCAAGGCTGCCTTCCGCTACGGCGAGCAGTACCTCGGTCACCTTGTGGCCTTCCAGTGCCTGGAGATCCTGCGCGCCCGACTCTTCGCGGCCCTGGCCCCGCGCGCGCCACGGGTCATGATCACTGCGCGCACGGGCGACCTGCTGGCCCGCGCCACCAAGGACGTCGACCGCATCGAGACCTTCTACGCCCACACCTTCGCCCCGGCGGTGAGCGCCGTGGTGGTTCCCGTCGTGGTGCTCACGGCAGCTGGCGTCACCACCACCTTGGCGGTGGCCGGTGCTGCGGCGCTGACCGTGCTCATCGCCGCCGTCCTCGTCCCCACGCTGGGCTGGGGCGCCAGCCGGGCGGCCTCGCGCCGCGCCGTCGTCGCCCGCGCTGAGCTGACCCAGCACGTGACGGACTCCGTTCAGGGCGTGCGCGAGATCGTCGGCTACGGTCGCGTGGCTGAGCGCCTGGCCGCTACGGCCGAGCATGACGACGACGTCGCCCATGCCGCCCGGCCCCTCATCCTCACCGTGTCCGCACGGCGGCTGGCGGTCCAGCTCCTCGTCCTGCTCGCGCCGGTGCTCGTGCTGCTCGTGGGGGCCCAGGCGGTGCTCGACGGGAGCGTCGGCCTGGCGGCGCTCGCCGCTGCGGCAGCCGCCGTCGCGCGCCTGGGGGAGACGGTGCGCGGGGTGGAGGACCTGGCTGGCGCCCTGTCTGGTGCGCTGGCTGCGGCTGAGCGGGTCCACGCCGTCGTCACCGCGGCCCCGGAGCTGGCCGACGGCGACGGCGAGCTGAGGCGTGGCGCGCATGAGCTGCGCTGGGAGTCGGTTACCTACGCCTATCCCGGCGGGCGCCGCCCGGTGCTGCATGACGTGAGCCTGACGGCGCAGGCGGGAGCGTGGACGAGCCTGGTGGGTGCCTCAGGATCAGGCAAGACCACCGTGGCGCACCTGGCCCTGCGCTTTGACGACCCGCAGTCGGGGGCGGTGCGCGTGGACGGGGTGGCCCTGCCCGAGGTGTCGGCCGACTCCTTGCGCCGCGAGGTGGCGCTCGTGGGGCAGGAGGAGGCGCTGCTGCGCGGGAGCGTGGCGGACAACGTCAGGCTCGCGGCGCCGTCGGCCACGCTGGACCAGGTGGAGCAGGCGTGCCGGGTGGCCTGCGTCCACGAGGAGGTCATGGCGATGCCGGGCGGTTACGAGGCGCCCCTGGGGGAGCGCGGCGCTAGCGTGTCTGGCGGGCAGCGGCAGCGTCTGGCCCTGGCGCGGGCGCTGCTGGCTGAGCCGGGCGTGCTCGTGCTCGACGAGTTCACCTCGCACCTGGATCCGGCGCTGGACGCCCGGGTGCGCCAGAGCGTGCGGGCGTGGGCGCGTCGGAACGGGACCACCGTGGTCGAGGTGACGCACCGGCTGGAGCGGATCGGGGAGTCGGACCACGTCGTCGTGCTTGATGGCGGGCGCGTGGTGCAGGCCGGGACGCCGGCCCGGCTGCTGGCCGAGGAGGATGGTCCGCTGGCCAGGCTCGTGGCGCGCGAAGCCGGCTGAGCGGCGGGCGGTCTGAGCCGCGGGCTGCCCTCCATCTAGATCGTGGTTTCCTGTGCAGGACCGGGGCATACACACGGTGTAACCCCCGGTCTCACGCAGGAAACCACGTTTCAGATGACGGTGCCGGGCGGTCAGACGTCGTCGACGTCGGCGTAGGACTTGGGATCCTCGATCGGCTCCAGGTGGGCGGACACGCGCAGGCTCGGGTCCTCGGCGACGAGGTCGTCGATGAGCCGCTCAGTGAAGTCGTGCCCCTGCTTGACGCTCCACGTGCCCGGGACCAGGACGTGCAGCTCGGCGAAGCGGCGGTTGCCGGCTTCGCGCACGCGCACGGCGTGGAAGTCGATGACGCCGGTGCGGCGGTGGCGGTCGAGCACGGCCTTGATCCGGGCCAGCGCCTCCGCCGAGGGGGCGATGTCCATCAGGCCGGCGACGGACTCACGAACCAGGCGGAAGCCGGTCCACATGATGTTCAGGCCCGCCCCCAGTGCGACGACGGCGTCGAGCATCGGCTGGCCGGTAATCGCCACGAGCCCCACGCCGATGAGCACCGCGGCGCTCGTCAGGACGTCGGTGGCCAGGTGCTTGGCGTCGGCCACCAGCGTTGCGGAGTTCTCCACCGTGCCCTTGCGGTAGAGCACCCAGGCCACGCCCCCGTTGATGAGGGAGGCGACCACGGAGATCGCCAGACCCGCTCCGAGCTGCTCGGGCATGGTGGGGGTGATGAGGCGTTCAATCGCGGAGAAGATGATGAAGACCGCGGCCACGAAGATCATGGCGCCCTCGACGACCGCCGAGAAGTACTCCGCCTTGGAGTGGCCGAACTGGTGGTCCTCGTCAGCGGGCCGGATCGAGATGCGCAGCACGATGAGCGCCACGACCGCCGCCACCAGGTTGACCAGGGACTCGGCGGCGTCAGAGAGCAGACCCACCGAGCCTGTCATCCACGCAGCCCCGGACTTCAGGGCGATGGTGCCCAGGGCCGCCGCGATGGACAGCCACGCGTAGGCGGACAGGTCCTTGGGCGGGGCGTAGCGCGGTGAGGACATGGGTTCCAGTGTGCGCGCGGCCGGGGCTGCGGGGCGAATCGTGTTTTCGGTGGGCCGCAAGGTGGTTTCGTGCTGCGGGTGAGCCTGGGCCCGGGGCATGGCCGACAGCGTCGGCGACCCCGTCCAGGCCCCGCTAGGCTGTCGTCGTGCTCGCCCCAGTTCTTCACGCCGCCGTCGAGATGCCGGTTCCCGAGGCGTTGTCGAGCACCTTCCGTGCGCTCGACCTGTCCGGCGTCCTCCTCAACGGGATCCTGGGCGGGCTCATCGCGCGCCGCAAGAACTATGACCTCGTGGGCTTCGTGGTACTGGCGATGCTCACGGCCACCGGCGGCGGGATCCTGCGCGACCTCATGATCCAGGCTGGCCCACCCTTCGCGCTGACCGACCCCTACTACCTCTACACCGCCTGCGCGGGTGCGCTGATTGCGTGGTGGCTGCCCTTCAGCTCGCGGCCGGCCAGGCGTTTCCTCGTGGTGGCTGACGCTGTGGTGCTGGGGACGTGGGCAGCCACCGGTGCCTCGAAGGCCTTGGTCAACGGGCTCGGCGTCATGCCCGCGCTGCTGCTGGGGTGCCTGACGGCGGTGGGCGGCTCGATGATCCGCGACATCTCCGTGGGGGAGACCCCGGCGGTCTTCGGCGGGAACAAGCTCTATGCGATCCCGGCATTGTGCTCGGCGGGGACCGAGGTGGCGCTGGTGGTGGTCGGGATCCCGGCGACCTGGGCCATGGTGGCGGCGACGGCTGTGGGTGCGGGGATGTGCCTGCTGGCGTACTGGCGCTCGTGGCGGCTGCCGGTCTCGGCGGAGGTTCAGCGCGAGCGCGAACGACGGCGGGCGGCGCGGCTGGCCGCGGGACCGCGGCGGCGGTGGCCGGTTGGGTCAGTAGGCGCGCCCGAGGAAGGTGACACGGTACGCGAGGGGTGGCGGCGTTCGCTCATGGGGCGTCCGCGCTGGTCACGCTCGGCGCCGCCACAGCCCCGGCGCCACGAGCCCTTGGACCCGCAAGACCTCTAGGGGCGCTGGGACTGTAGGGCTGGTATTGGGCTTGTAGGGCTTGGCGCGAGGCCTGCTGGGCCGGTTGCTGTGCTTGCCAGTAGCTCTGCTGGCTGGGTCGGTTGCTGTGCTTGCCTGGTAGCTCCCCTTGCCTACTGAGACCGCACACCGAGCCTGCCCATGCCCGGCCTTCGCTATCCCTCCACCACTGTCGCTACCCCTTCGTGTCCTTCGCACCCCCGTAGCGCGCGCTATGGGATAGCGACCAACACCAAGAGGTAGCGACAGACAGAACGGGGTAGCGGCGAGCGCGATGGGGTAGCAACGCAGGCCAGGTCTGGCCCGCACGTTCGGGGTCGGACGACGCCAAGGGGTAGCGATGGTGGGAACGAGGTAGCGGCGAAAGCAGAGGCTGGCCCGTACAAGCGCGGTCGACCAACACCACGGGATAGCGGGCGACCTCATGGGGTAGCGGCAGGCGCCAAGGGGTTACAGCAAACGGCGCAAGCGCGTGACTCAAGTGCCCAGCGCCCCGTCCTTCGCTATCCCTTCACCACCGTCGCTACCCCCTTCCCGTCCGTCGCACCCCCGTAGCGCGCGCTAAGGGGTAGCGGGCGACCTCATGGGGTAGCGATGGCGCGAACGAGGTAGCGGCGAGCGTGGTGGGGTAGCGGCGCAGGCAGAGGCTGGCCCGCACGTTCGGGGTCGGACGACGCCAAGGGGTAGCGATAGCGGGCGCCGGGTAGCGGCGGCCAGAACCGAGGAGCAAACGGAGGCGTGGCCGGCCCCAAGCCTCAGGCCCGAGCTTCAGACAGCCGAGGCTCCGCCCCAAACCTCAGGCCCGAGCCTCAGACCAACCCAAGCCTCAGCCCGAGCGGACCGCAGCGTTGCCAGTCCCTCTATTCTGGGTCTCAGACCGATATTCCGGGTCTCAGACCGAACGAACCTCGGCGTCGTCAACCTCGATGGGCTGCGCAGGGGCGGCAGGCTGCTGTGCCGGCGCGCCGAAGAGCCGCTCCTTGACGGCGTCCACCACCTTGTCCGTGAGGGCCTCACCCTGCTGACGCGCAAAGCTCGTGGCCTTGGCGGAGGCGGAGTCGACCTTCTCGCGCACGAAGGGCTGCTCGGCCACGTGGGTCGCCGCCGCCTTGATCCGCTCGTACTGCGCGCGCCCGGCCCGCGTCCCCAGGACGTATCCCGCGCCGAGGCCGAGGATGAACGGAATCTTGCTGGCCATGACTGCCTCCTGGTTCTGGGCGGTGAAGCGTCGGGCGATGGCGCCCAGGGCAGCGTAGCAAGCGGGCTGACCTCCGGCGGTCGGCGACGTCCCGGGTGACGTCCCGGGCAATGTCCCGGGCGACGGCGGGGCGGCGTTGCGAGAGCGGCCGCACCTTCGTTAGGTAAGACTTACGTTGCTATACGTCAGTATTCATTGCTTCTACTATTGAGTTGTGACCAGGAACGAGACAACCACGAGCAGCACCCGCCCTCACACTGAGGAAGTCGGGCAGGCTCCGGTTGTCCCTGCGCTGGACGCTCGCGCTCCGCTGAGTGGGGCGCTGAGCCTGGCCGAGCTGGCCGACGACGCCGCTCAGGCTGGTACGCAAACCTCCGGTGACGAACAGGCCGGCACGGCCGGTGTCCCCAACGCGACGCCCGCCCCGAGCTCGACCGACGTGGCCGGCTTGGCCGACGTGACTGATGCGGGCAACGTGACCGGCACGGCCGACGCCGAGGCCGCCCGTGAGTCTCGCGACGCAGCCGTCTCCCTTGCCTCTCGGCTGAACTGGTTGCGCGCCGGCGTGCTCGGCGCGAACGACGGCATCGTCTCGGTGGCCGGCCTCGTCATCGGTGTTGCCGCGGCCACGCCGGAGAACACTGGTGCCATCCTGACCGCCGGCGTCGCCGGGGTGCTGGCAGGAGCGGTCTCGATGGCTGCCGGTGAGTATGTCTCGGTCTCAACTCAGTCGGACACCGAGCGGGCGCTGGTGGTGCGCCAGCGCGAGGAGCTTGCGGAGGACCCCGAGGCTGGCATTGACGAGCTGGCATCTCACTATCGCGCCAAGGGACTGAGCCCCGCCACCGCGATGACGGTTGCTCGTGAGCTCACGGCGCACGACGCCGTCGGCGCGCACCTGGAAGCGGAGCTTGGCCTGCGGGAGGACGAGTACACCAACCCCTGGCACGCCGCCTTCTCCAGCGCGGTGGCCTTCACGCTCGGGTCGTTGCTGCCGATGCTGGCGATCGTCTTGCTGCCGACGGCGGTCAAGATCCCGCTGACCTTCGTGGCCGTGCTTGTGGGCCTTGCCCTGACCGGCGGGTTTTCCGCCCGACTGGGCGAGGCACCGGTGCGTCCCGCGGTGATCCGCAATATGGCGGGCGGTGCGCTGGCCATGGTCGTGACCTGGGGCATCGGCCACCTCATTGGTGTCTCGGTCTGAGCTGGCTCCGCGCTCGAAGATCGCACCCGGCTGCCCGGTCTCTCCCCTCTGCCCGGGCTTTCCCCGCTGCCGGGAGTCTGCACGGCCCCGCCACTCGTCGCTTAAGGCCCTGAACAGTCGATCCCCATGCTCCCCACAATGGAAGCGACTGTTAGCGGCCTAAAGCGATGGAATTGTGGGCGCGGTGGAGGGTGGCAGAGCTTGGAAGCGACTGTTCAGGGCCTAAGGCGACCGTTCAGTGCCTGAAGCGACGGCCCTGGTGGCAGGGCCCCACCTCAATCGACGACGGCCGCGCCGCCCGCCTGGGTGATCCAGCGCGGCAGCGTGCGGGCCAGCGCGTAGCCGTCACGCCCCTGGACCACGGGAACATCGGCCTCAGCCAGGGTGCGCGCCTGCGGCCCCAACCCCATCGGGTGGGCGATCTGACCGCCGGCCAGCATCTGCTCCTTCTGGGAAAGACGCCGGATCGCCACGGCCGCCACCCGGTCAGAGTGCTCGCGCACCACCTCGGAGTAGATGAGGAGGTCGTGCTGACCGTCGTCCCCGATGAGAAGCCACGTCACCTCGGGCAGGTCGATGAGCAGCCGACGCAGCTCGGTGCGCTTGTGCTCAATACCTGAACGGAACCAGCCCGTGTTGGTCGGTCCCCAGTCCGTCATGAGCATGGGGGCGTTGGGAATGGCGTGCTTCTTGAAGAACGAGCGCAGCGTCGGCACGGCGTTCCACGCCCCGGTGGACAGGAAGACCAGCGGCGCCTGCGGGTGCGCGGCGTGCACCTGCGCGAGCAGCTCCGGCATACCGGGCACGGCCTCGCGGTTCGAGGCGTTCTTGACCAGGAGGTTCCAGCCGGCGATGAACATACGGGGCACGTTGGTGACCATGACCGTGTCGTCGATGTCGCAGACGACGCCGAGCTGAGGGCCGGGGGCAACGATGTTGACGCGCGCCCGCACGAGCCCGGCGCCCGCGGCATCGATCTCAACCTCGTGCCAGCCCGGTGCCAGCCCGTGATCGCGTACGACGACGTCCACATACCCTCCGCGGTCAGCGCGCGTGCGCACCGAGACTCCTCCCACGCGGATGGTCACCGGTAGGTAGGGGACGGGGACGTCAATGAACTGGCGCCATCCGCGCTGGGCGTCGATGAGGGAGTCCAGCGCGAGGTCGCGCACCTCGGTGGCGGTGACGGGCAGCGAGTCCGGGATGGAGCGGAACAGTGGCCCCTCGGCCGGGGCGTCCTTGGGGCGCATCACCATGCGTGCCAGGACGCGCGCCATCGAGCCGTGCTCGCCGGCCGAGCCATAGCCGTCGTAGGTGACCACGCGCGGCCGCCAGCCGTGGGCGCGCAGCACGGGGATCATGTCTCGATGCAGGCGGTCCTCGGCGGCGCGAGCGATGTCAGAAAACGGCATACCGGGATCTTAGCGGGGCCCGGTGACACGATCCTGAGCGCGAGCGCGCCGCGTGCTATACGAGCCCGACCTGCTCCGACCCGGCCGTCCCAGCCTCGTCAGTCTCGGGCTGCCCACTGCCGGCCTGCTCTGGCCGCACCGGCCCTGCCTGCCCAGCACTAGTCCGCTCCGCACGCGCTTGTCCGGCCCGCTGCTCCGCGCTCGCGCTGGCCAGCGCCGCCCCGGTGGTGAGCGCCCACCACGTGTAGGACGAGCCGACGACGCTCGCCCACACCGGCCAGTCCTGCTCCACGTGGTTCTGCTCGGGGAACCACCACTGCATCGCCAGGACGAAGACGGCGGCCCCCGCGGCCGCGGCCGTCATCAGCGCCGGTGAGTCCCACCGCCGCGCGGCCACCATGAGCGCCATGAGCGCCGGTACGCACCACATCCAGTGGTGGGACCAGGAGATGGGGGAAATGAGCAGTCCCAGCGTCATGGCGACCGAGACCTGGAGGGTAAGGATGAGCCCGTCGTCCGACGGCGTCGCTCGCCGCCCGGCCAGGTCCGTCAGCCCGTCCGAGCTCGCCGGTCCGTCCAGGCCCGCCGGCTCGTCCAGGCATGTCCGAGCGGACTGCGGCCGCAGCCCGTCCAGCCGTCGCAGCAGCAGCCAGGCGCCGACCAGCGCGCCAAGCACCGTCAGCGCCCACACCACGGTCCACAGGTCTTCCGGCAGCCAGCGTGCGACGAGGCCCTTGAGGTTCTGGTTGCCGGAGTAGTCGGCGAAGCCGGCCCGACCCGGGTCCCACATGGCGGAGAAGAAGAACTGCGCGGACTCGCTGGGCGAGATCAGCCAGCACAGCGCGGTGACGCCGGCGGCCGTCCCCGTCATCGTGGCAGCAGCCCGCCACTCCCGGCGCGCCAGCAGCACGATCACGGCGATCGCCGGGGTGAGCTTGAAGGCCGCCGCGAGTCCGGACAGCACCCCGCGCCAGGGCGAGCGCGCGGGCACGGCCAGCAGGTCCACGGCCACGAGCATCATGAGGATGGCGTTGACCTGGCCGTACTCCATGGACTTGTACACCGGCTCGATGACGCACACGCCCGCCAGCGTCACCCAGGGTGCGAGCGCCCACGCCCGCCTCTGGCTCGCCCCCAGCGCGCGTGCTGCGGCCCAGACGCTCATGCCCACGCATACGGGCGTAGCCAGGACCAGGAGCGCCTGGATGCTGCGGTCATCCAGCCAGGTCAGCGGCATGAAGGCCCAGGCAGCGAAAGGCGGGTAGGTGAAGGGCCACAGCTGCTGGTCAGGGTTGGCCCACCAGTCGTAGAGGCTGCCGCCGGCCTGCCACTGGGCGACGGCGTGGTAGTAGATCCACGCGTCGAGCTTGAACATCTCCTCGCCGGCCTTGTTCCACAGCCGCGGGTAGCAGGACAGGAGGACGGCGCACCAGGCCACCACCTGCACGGGGATGGAGTCGGCCCAGCGCTGCCAACGAGGTGAGGGCGGCGTCATCATGCCTCCAGGTGCCCGTGAGCGCGTGCCCTGCGCAGGGTGCGCAGGCCCACGAGGAGAACCACGACGCCGATCCACGCCGCGCACATCGTCAGCGTGTAACCGCCGTGGGCGCCGGCCGCGTCAATGGCCCGGCCACCGAGCATAGAGCCCAGCGAGACGCCGATGTTCATAGCGGTACCGATCCAGGCCAGGCCCTCGGTCAGCTGGCCGGGGGCCACGGTGACCTGGACGATGTTGTTGCCCGAGGTGATCGTGGGGGCGGTGCCCAGGCCCACGAGGACGTAGAGCACGGCCAGGACCGCGAGGTTCGGGGCGAGCAGGAAGGTCGAGGCCCCCAGGGCCAGCCACGCCATGCCGACTCCCAGCTGCTTCCATAGCGGCCAGCCCCAGGTGCGCGCGCCGTAGACGAGCGCGGCGATGAGCGATCCGGTGGCCCAGCAGGCCAGGGTCACGCCGGAGAGGCTCTTCTGGTCGAGTTCGGTGGCGAAGGCGACGGCGGAGACGTCGTTGGCGCCGAACATGATGCCCGAGCACAGGAAGATCAGGACGATGGCCCGCACTGACCCGTAGGACAGGACGGAGGGGAGCCGGGCCGGGGCGAGCGCGTCGAGCTCGGTGCTGCGTGCGCCGTCGTCGGAGCCTCGACGGCGGGGACGGGCCGCGCGTGGGTGTGGCGCCGGCTCGGTGGCGCGCTGGGAGAGGAACCACAGGCCTCCGCCCAGCTGCAGGCTCAGGGCGACGATCCACCCGCTGGTCACCGGCAGCACGTGCGTGGTGCACAGGGCGGTGGCGAGCACCGGGCCGATCATGAAGGCAACCTCGTCCAGGGCGGCCTCCAGGGAGAAGGCAGTGTGGACGTCGTCGGGCGAGTCCAGCAGCGTGGTCCAGCGCGAGCGCACGAGCGAGCCCATGGACCCGCCTAGTCCGCCGGCCAGGCCGGACAGGACGATCAGCGTCCACAGCGGCGCGATCTGCTGGGTGGCCACGATGAGCCCGAGCAGCGAGGCGGAGGAGGCCAGGATGGCTGGCAGCATGACGCGGGCCTGGCCGTAGGCGTCAACGAGCCGGGCCAGGAGCGGGGAGCCGACGGCGGCCGCGATGATGTTGGCGGCGCTGACGGTCCCGGCGGCGGAGTAGGAGCCGTACAGGCTCTGGACCGCGAGGATGGTGGAGATACCCACCATGGACATGGGGAAGCGGGCGAGCAGGCCCGCCAGCGAGAACTGCCAGGCGCCGGGCTTGGCGAGGATCCGGCCGTAGGTGGAGGTCATGCGGTGCATACGGGCCTTAGCGGACGGTGCCGAGCGCGTCCTCGCGGGACAGGGAGAAGCCCTGGCCGCTGACCTGGCTCCAGCAGCTGATGGCGGCCTCGGTGGCGGTGCAGGCGAAGGAGTCGTTCTTCGCCGAGGAGCCGTAGCTCAGGGCTGCGCCACCGGCGGCCGCGGCGCCACCGCAGCTGCCCAGGGCCTGGCCGTCCTTGGTCACCGTGACGGTGAAGGGAACGGTGGGGTCAGAGTTGCAGGAGGCGTCCTCGGGAATGAAGCTGTGCTCGTTGATGGTGCAGGAGACTGAGTCCTCGCCCAGGGTGCAGGAGATGTTGCCGCTGGGGGCGGTGAAGGAACCCATCTCGACGGCGTCCGCGGGCGCCGGGGCACGCAGCGTCTGGCTCTGCGTGGGCGAGGGGGTGGGCGTGGGGGCCTCGGTGGTGGCCTCCTGCTCGGGGGCGTCCTGGGTGGTGGGGGCGGAGGTGCTGGGCTCGGAGCTGCCGGAGGAGAAGAACCACACGACGATCGCCGCGACCAGCACGAGGGCGATCGCGGCCAGGATCGCCAGGACGATGGTGGAGCGTCGCGGCCCGCTGGGGGCCCGGCTCTCAGCGACGCCGACGCCGAAGACGCCGCCGTCAGAGCCGCCCGCCCAGGCTGCGGGCTGGACAGGGGTGGGCTGGACGACCGGTGGCAGGGCGGAGGTGGCGAGTGCCGGGGCGACCTGCGTGGGGGCCGGGTCGGTGGCCCGGGCGACGCCCTCAGGCGCGAAGACGGGAACCGCCTGCGTGGGCGGCTGGGTGGCTGGGGTGGCGGCCGGGTAGGCCTGGGTCTGCGGCTGCGCGGCGGAGGCCGCAGAGGTGGCGGAGGCGGTCGACGACGTCGCAGCCTCGGTCGCGGGGAAGGCAGCGGTCGGGATGGGGGTGGGCAGGGCCTGCGTGGGGCCGCCGGCCTGGGATGCGGACTCGGCGGCGCTACCGCGGGAGGCCAGGGCGGCGTTGATGGCGGGGTCTCCGAGCCCTGCGAGCCAGTCCAGCAGAGCCGGGTAGGTACGGGGGTTGGCAGCGATGTAGGGGCGCAGCCCGGGGTAGTTCTGAGCGAGCTCGTGCAGGGTGGCGAGTTCGGCATTCGGGTCGCTCGCGCGTGCGACGAGATCGTCCTGAGACCGAGACATGCTGTGTCCTCCTGAGTTGTGCCCACCATGGCACGCGGGATCCGCTGCCGAAGGGTCGGGGCTCGCGGCGTGGCCGGAGACTGGCGCACTCCGACTGGACGAGCCTACCTGAGTAGCGCAGGCTCAGCCTTGTGCGGACTCGGCTGCGCGGCTGGTGCTGAGAGCGGACCGCCGTCAGCCTGCGGCGGCGACGACCGACAGCGGGCTGGCCTGCACTCCCTCAACGGGCTCGGTGCTGGCCGTCTGCTCGATCGCCGGCACGGCGTGCGCGGGGACCTCAGCGCCCACGGCCCGCAGGATGAACACGTCCAGCGCCTCCAGGTAGGCCGAGCGGGCCTGCGCCTGGAGGGGGGTGGGGCGGCCTCCCATGATGGCGGCGTGGATGAGCGGGATGACGATGCTGGGGTCCTGCTGCGGGATAGCGCCCTTGTCCATCGCGTCAGTGAGGATCTGGGAGAGCATCTGCATCATGAGACCGGCGTGGGCGCGCAGGCGTCCGGCGGTGTCCCGGGACACGGCGTGCGACAGCGGGCCGTAGGTGGGGAAGTGGTAGTGGCGCTTGAGGAGCGCCTGCTGGCGCACGTAGACGCGCAGCCGGTCGATCGGGTCCTCGATCCCTGCCAGGGCGCGGGAGAGCTGCTCGGAGTAGCGCGCAGTCTCGTACTCCATGAAGGCCAGGAGGAGGTCCTCCTTGTCCGCGAAGTGGTTGTAGACGGCGGTGCGGCCCACTCCGGCATGGGCGGCGACGTCGGACAGCGTGATCTTGTCGAAGGAGCGCTGGCTCATGAGCTCGGACAGAGCGTCAAAGAGCGCCGTGCGCATCCGCTCGCGGTGCTCGGCGAGTGAGCTCCCCATAATTTTCGGCATGAGGGAACCCTAACCTAGAAAGTGACGGATCAGGGAACGGTGTCACAAAGACGTGACGTGCGGGGTGCCCAGGGTGGCGAGGACGGCCTCCAGGACGGGCAGGTCCGCCGGCAGCCAGGGTAGCGTGCGGGCCTGCTTCAGCCCGACCCATTCCAAGGACTGGTGTGCGCTGCCCTGTGTGGGGCCGTGGGAGGGATCGGCGGGTTCGGCCAGCCACACGCGCATGCGGTAGCCGTGCATGGCGGGCCAGGCGGGTTGGTTGTCCTCAGGCCAGGCGGGATCGACGAGGTTGGGCATGGGCACGGGGAGGGCAAGTAGGGGAGCGGGAACAACCTCGGCACCCAGGTGAACTGACAGGCTGATCTCCTCGCGAAGCTCGCGGGCCAGCGCCTGCGTGGGCGTCTCGCCAGGTTCGACCTTGCCGCCGGGCAGCTCGTACTGGCCTGCGTGCTCGGCGGGGTAGGAGCGGGCGGCGCACAGCATGGCGGTGGGGTGGGCGAGGGAGTCGACAATCGCGGCAGCCGCCACCAGGCGCGAGGGGCGAGGTGAATCGGGTGAGGAGGAGCTCATCGCCCCCAGGCTAGCGCCCCTCTTCCGTCGCTTTAGGCCGTCAACAGTCGGTTGCCATGCTTGCCGCACTGGTATCGACTGTTGACGGCCTAAAGCGACGCCTCGCCCCCGCCTGCGCCCCTCCCTGGGCTTCCGTGGCCTGCGCTGACGGCTGCTGCTAGGGATGGAGTCGCACCAAGCTGGTCCGAGGTTCCCAACGCCACCGCGTTCCTAAGTGGTTAGTGAACTCAATCGAGGCGACATGGTGCTTGGTGCTCTTGGTGACCGGGACAACCTCGGGTGCGCTGTCGGGTGTGATGGGGTCGGGCAGCCCCCAGCCTCGGGAGGCCCTGGCCTCCACGAAGTACTGCCCTGGTGGGAGTGCCTCGATGGAGATGGGCATACAGCCCTCCACTGTAGCGCCGGTCCGGTTGGCTGGGGCGATGATCTTGATGTCATGAAAGACGGGCGAGTCCCGCGATGAGCTGGAGATGACAAGGCCCCAACGCTCGCCATCGGTAGCCCGCCACGCTTGCAAGGAACCGGCGATCAGTCGTCGCTCCCGCTCTTGGTCGCGGGCGTCCCGTTCGCGCTCGAGTGATTCCATGCGCAGGTAACTGGCATTGTCCTCGCGTAGGCGTTGTTCCTCGAAAGCGTGGCGGGCCGCCTCGTTTCTGCGAGTCTCATTTGCGGATGTTTGTGCAATTCGGTTCGCCCATAAGGCGATCACGATGGCGAGAATGCCGGGGAGTAAGGCGATGAGCTCGGTGATGCTCCCGGGTTCGAGCTGAGAAAACCATATGGTTGCTGTTTGCGCGGAACAGCTCCTTTGCTGTCTGGCTCGCGTGGAACTGCGCTGTCGGGATGAGTGTCTCGACCATAGAGTGAATTGTTGTTCGCGTCCGGGTATTGCCGAATGGAAGTCGTCTATGTGCTCAGGGTTTCCGTCAGGGGGCCTGTTGGGGAGGTGGGGCAACAGTATTTTCTGGGTGCACTCTCAGGCGCAATTTTCGTCTATTGTGGAGCGTTCAATTGCTGCTCATCGAGTAAAATGGGGCGCTTCATCGGTGATTCTCATATGCATTGTTTTTGTGGAGGTGGTTCCCGGTGCTTGAGGCCTTGGGCAGTCGCTTCCCCCAAGAACCATCCCCACCTCTGTCGCTTTAGGTCCTGGACAGTCGGTTGCCATGCTCCCCGCGCTGGTATCGACTGTTAACGGCCTAAACCGACGGTTCATCCCGGACGGTTCACCGACCGCGGCTCACCAACGATCCCTCACACATGACAGCGACGGCGTACCGGCGCGACGGCGGCCCGGCCCCGCAGCGCACCGGAGCACCAGCTCGACCGCGCCCCGGCCCCGCAGCCCATCTATCGGAGCCCCCAGCGCCATGAACCGGCGATCTCTCAGGCCGCGGTCAGACCGACCTGCCACACCGCGCCCGTGTTCACCTCTTTGCCTCTGGCCTCACCGAGCGCCCTGCTGACCCACGCCTCCGCGGCAATCGCCGCCCCGGCGCCGGCAGCGGGTTGGACGGATCTAGGCCGGCCGGAGCTGAGCCAGAAGGACCTGAGCTGGGTGGACCTGAGCCGGACCGATCGGTGGTCGCAGGTTGCCCAACGTGCCGAGCCTGCCGAGCCTGCAGTGCTCGTGAGTCTGTGGCCGGCCCTCGTGATCCTCCTGCTCACGCTTGCCTGGCCGCCAGCCCACCGGTGGGGCCGTACTCTGGTCACCGTGGTCCACGAGGCCGGCCATGCGGCGGTCGGCATCCTGGTGGGGCGGCGTTTCTGGGGCTTCGTGGTGTCCAAGGACCTGTCCGGCCACGCGGTGACCGCCGGGAAGCCACGGGGCCTCGGCCGGGTACTGACTACCTGGGCTAGTTACCCGGCGCCTGCGCTCCTGGGGGCGGCGGTGGTGGCTGCGGCGCTGCGGGGCTGGAGCGGTGTGGTTCTCAGCGTGGGGCTGGTGATGCTCCTCGTACTGCTGGTGATGTCGCGCTCGCTGCGCACGGTCGGCGTGGTGCTGGCGGTCGGCGCGCTGGCGACTGCGTTGTGGTGGCTGGGAGGTAGCTGGCGCGCGGGCGTCCTGGCGGGCGTGGGGCTGGTGATGCTCGTAGGCGCGTGGGGCTCGCTCGGGGACGTCGCTCGCAGCGCCGACCCTCACCAGGACCACGGCACCCTCGCCCAGCTCACGCACCTGCCCGGGTGGCTGTGGCTGTGCACCTGGTTCCTGGCCGACGCCGCAGCGACGGCATGGGTGGGCTGGCTCGCCTGGGGGCTGATGGCCTGAGCCGGGCCAGCTCGGAGCTCAGTACTGGTTGCGCACGGAGGCGTGCCCGGCAACTCGGCGGACAAGCCATCGCGGGCTCATACGCAGCGCCGCGTTGACGGCCAGGTAGCGGACCGACGGCGTGCAAATCACCTGACCGCGCCGCACGGCGGCCAGGGCCTGGCGCGCCACGTCTTCGGCGTTGAGCCAGGCGAAGGCGGGCCAGGCGCCCTCGTCCATGTGGGCCCGCGCGTGGAAGTCGGAGTGCGTGAGCCCGGGGTTGACGACGGTCGCGCTCACCCCTGTCCCACGCAGCTCGGAGGCCAGGCCCTCGGTGAAGGTGCGGACCCAGGCCTTGTGCGCGGCGTAGGTGCCCATGGCGGTGAGCGCGGTGGCGGAGGAGATGCTGAGGATCGCGCCGTGACCGCGCTCGACCATCCCGGGCAGAGCGGCGTGGGTGAGCTCCATGACGGCGCGCACCATGACGGCCATCGCGCGGCGCTCCTGCTCAATATCTCCGCCCACGAATCGTTGCCCGACGGCGAATCCGGCGTTGTTGACCAGCAGGTCCACGGGGCGCTGGGCTACCTCGGCAGGGCGCGGACCGGCGGGACGTGCGACGCGTAGGCGTTGTGCGACGGCCTCGATGCCGATGGGCTCGGACAGGTCGGCAGCGATGACCTGGACCTGGATGCCGGCGAGCTGACGCAGCTCCTCGGCGACCTGCTCAAGGCGTGAGGCGGTGCGGGCGACGAGGACGAGGTCGTGCTGAGCGGCGGCCAGCTGCCAGGCGAGCTCCAGCCCGATTCCGCTGGTGGCGCCGGTGATGAGTGCGATTCCCATGCCCCGAGCCTAGGCGCCGCTGCCCGCCTGCGGCAGAAGGGCCGGATCTTCCTCCCCTCTCCTGTCGCTTCAGGCCCTGAACCGTCGATCTGATGCTTTCACCTGCCCCTCTTCCGTCGTTTCAGGCCGTGAACAGTCGGATACCCAAGGTGCTTCCCACGGAATCGACTGTTGATGGCCTAAGTCGACGGCCCTGCTGAATCTCGCAGCCAGAAGCCGACTGTTCAGGACCTGAAGCGACGGCCCCAACCCCAGCGTCCCCGCCCGAACCCTGGCCTCACCTGCTCACAGGCCACCTCGCCCCAGCGTCCCCGCTCCAACCCTCCCCTCTCCGCTAGCCTGACCGCATGCGCCTGGCTACCTGGAACGTGAACTCCATCCGCACCCGCGTCGACCGCGTCATGGCCTTCTTGGACCGCGAGAACATCGACGTCCTGGCGATGCAGGAAATCAAGTGCAAGCCGGAGCAGTTCCCGCGTGAGCCCTTCGAGGCGGCCGGCTACGAGCTGGCGGTCCACGGCCTCAACCAGTGGAACGGCGTGGCCATCGCCTCGCGCGTGGGTCTGACGGACGTCGAGACCTCCTTCCCCGGCCAGCCCACCTGGGAGTCGGCGTCCCTGGGTGGCGCGGTGGTCGAGGCCCGTGCCCTGGGCGTGACGGTGGGCGGCCAGCCAGCAGGGTCGACGCCGCCGCCCGCACCTGACGCCGCAGCGCCCGCCTGTGCCCCGGTGCGGCTGTGGAGCCTGTACGTCCCCAACGGCCGCGAGCTCACCCACCCGCACTACACCTACAAGCTGGACTGGCTGCGCACCCTGCGCGAGGACGTGGCCGCCTGGCTGAGCGAGGACCCGGACCTCCCGCTGGCGCTGGTGGGCGACTGGAACGTGGCCCCGCGCGATGAGGACGTGTGGGACATGGTGGCCTTTGAGGGGGCGACTCACGTGTCGAGCCCGGAGCGGGCGGCCTTCGTGGCCTTCGAGCAGGTGGGCATGGAGGAGGTCACGCGCTCGCGGGTCACGAACTACACCTACTGGGACTACCAGAAGCTCCGGTTCCCCCGGAACGAGGGCATGCGTATCGACTTCGTCTACGCCTCTGCGGCGCTGGCGGCCAGGGTGAGGGACGCGGCGATCGATCGTGACGAGCGCAAGGGCAAGGGCGCCTCGGACCACGTGCCGGTGATCGTGGAGATCGACTGACGCCACGCCGGGCCGGCCGAGGGGAGCGAGGCTCGGCCGGGTGCAGGCATGTGGGGCCCGCACTCGTCAAAGCACGGGCCCCACACCTGTGAGGGCCAGCGGCCGGGCTTGCCCGGCTCGTGGCGGTCTACTGCGCCTCAGTCCTGACGATGGCGCCGCATGAGCACCAGTCCGCCGCCAACCAGCGCGGCGACGGCGACGAGGCCACCGAGCACGCTGGCACCGGTCTTGGCCAGGCTGGCCACGGTGGACCCGGTGGCGGACCCGGAGGTAGACGCGGTGGCCTGGTCAGTGGCGGTGACGCTCGCAGTGGCCGAGGCCTGGTTGCCGACGCCATCGGAGGTGGCGCTGCGCGTCCACTGGGCGTAGAGCGTGACGTCGCCGAGAGGGTGACGCTCTCGCCTGCGGCGTAGGAGGTGCCGGAGCCGTCAGCGGCGGTGTTCCAGCCGGTGAAGGTGTAGCCCTCTCGCGTGAGTGCGTCTGCGCCGGGCGGGGTGACGGTGCCGTTGGTGACGCCGGTCAGCGGCGCGACGGACCCGGTGGCACCGTTGGCGTTGATCTGGATGCTGGCGGACTGGGCCACCCACTGGGCGGTGAGCGATGCTCCGCCGGCGGGGACGGTATAGGGGCTGGTCACGAGCGTGCCCTCGGCATCGGCCCACCCGGTCAGGGTGTAGCCGGTGCGGGTGACCTGCGTGGCGTCGGGCAGGGTGATGGCCTGGCCGGTGGCGGAGGTGATGGTGTTCTCGCCGCTGAGGGTGCCCTGCCCGGCGTTGAGCGTGATCGTGGCGGGCAGGGCGGTCCAGGTGGCGTAGAGCGTGCTGGAGTCGGCCGGCGCGGGGATGGTCGAGCCGGCCGCGTAGGTGGTGCCGGAGCCGTCAGCGGCGGTGTTCCACCCGGCGAACACGTAGCCGGCACGGCTGAGCGAGTCGGCGCTGGGTAGCGTCATGATCCACTTCGCGGCGTAGAAGAAGCACCTGGGGATCTATCCCGGCCCGGAGACGAACGAGCACTTCGTCCAGGAATTGGCGCTGTACAAGACCTCCAAGGGTGCGGTGCAGATTCCCTTCGATCAGCCGATTCCCCTGGACCTCATTGCCGCGATGGCGGTGTGGAGCTACCGGCGAGTTCGCGGGTTGCCGGAAGAGTGAGGTCGGGGAGCGGGCTTGGACTGAGGTAGGGGAGGCGCTGGGCGCGCCGCGACCTCAGATGAGGGACCGCTGTCTTAGACCAGGGCCCTCTGCTGTGCGGCCTACGGATAGTTGGCCACGGCCTCAGCTTGCTGGCGCGTGCTTCCCTGCGCTTGAGAAGCGCGCACCGATCGAAGAAAGCATGCTTCTAGCAAGATGGCGCCGGTTCCTCGGTTGAGGTACCGGCACCGTCCAGGCGGAAACCCGTGGAGCGGGTGACGGGAATCGAACCCGCGCTGTCAGCTTGGGAAGCTGAAGTTCTACCATTGAACTACACCCGCGCGCTCACCTTCCGGTGAGGTGCGGGAGCAGCATACCCTACGCAGGACCCTGTTCTGCAAATGACCGAGAGGCAGCAATGACCATCACGCCCCAGCCCTCCGACCCCTTGTCCTCAGGTCCGGATCCCTTGTCCTCAGGCTCGGCCCCGCTGTCCTCCGCGTCCGCCGACGTCAGCGGCGACCAGCTCGGCCAGCTCAACGCCCAGACCTACGGGCAGCCGGCCGCGGGCTACACCGACCCGGCCTACTCCCAGCAGTCTTACGCCCAGCAGCAGCCCTACGGTCAGCAGGCCTACACGGACCCGGCCTACGCCCAGCAGCCATACGCCCAGAGCGCCCCGGCCTACCAGCAGGGCTACACCCAGCCCGGCTACGTGACCAACCAGAAGTCCAAGCTCGCCGCCGGCCTGCTCGGCATCTTCCTGGGAGGCCTGGGCATCCACAACTTCTACCTCGGTCACACCGGCAGGGGCGTCATCCAGCTGCTCATCTCGCTGATCTCGCTGGGCTTCCTCTCCTGGGTCTCTGCCATCTGGGGCATCGTCGAGGGCATCCTCATCCTCACCGCCCAGCCCGGCGCTCAGCCGTGGGGCGTGGACGCCCGCGGCGTTCCGCTCAAGGAATGACGGCTGCGGCCCGCGAACCTGGTGATCACGCCGGCGCCCCGCTGGCCGCTCTGCCAGCCCCGCTGCTAGGCGAGAGCGCCGACGCAAGCCGCCTGCGCCGTCGTCCCTGACCGTGGCACTGTGCCCGGCCGGGGACGACGGCGTCTTCGCGCCGATTCTCATGCCACATCCAGCCACGGCTGGCACAATCAGCCCCGTGCTGCTCTCCGACCGTGACATCCGTGCCGAGCTCGACGCCGGGCGTGTGCGCCTGGACCCGTATGACCCGGCGATGATCCAGCCCGCGTCCATCGACGTCCGCCTGGACCGCTGGTTCCGCCTGTTCGACAACCACCGTTACCCGGTGATCGACCCCGCCGTCGACCAGCCCGAGCTGACCCACCTGGTGGACGTCGGCCCCGACGAGCCCTTCATCCTCCACCCCGGCGAGTTCGTTCTGGGCGCCACCTACGAGCGCGTCACCCTGCCAGCCGACATCGCCGCGCGCCTGGAGGGCAAGTCGAGCCTGGGCCGCCTGGGTCTGCTCACCCACTCCACCGCCGGCTTCATCGACCCCGGCTTCACCGGGCACGTCACCCTGGAGCTGTCCAACACGGCGACCATGCCGATCAAGCTCTGGCCTGGCATGAAGGTGGGGCAGCTGTGCTTCTTCCGCTTGTCCAGCCCGGCCGAGGCTCCCTACGGCGCCGGCGCCGCGGGCTCGCGCTACCAGGGCCAGCGTGGCCCCACGGCCTCGCGCTCCTACCGCAACTTCCTGCGCACCCGTATTGAGGACCCCGGCCCGCTGGCCGACGGCGTCGCCTCCTTGTCGGACCTGCCCTCCTCGGCGGGTGGCCTCGATGGTGGCGCCGGCGCGCAGGCGAGCCAGGGCCAGGCATGAGCGCCGACGCTGAGCACCGCCCTGACCTGTCCGTCTCTCTGCCCACGGACACCCTGACCTTCTCCGTGGCCGGGATGCTGCCGGTGGGGCGGTTGGAGGAGCGGCACGCCCTCATCCTGGCTGACGACGTCTCGGCCGAGGAGGTGGAGGCGCTCGCGGTCTCGCAGGACGCCCAGGCGGGGTGGGTGGGGGCCTCGCGCCTTCAGCTGCTGCCGGGCGTTGAGCTGCAGGGCCCCTGGCCTCTCGACGGCGAGCTGCGCGCCCTCATGGGGCTGCCCGAGTGGGCGGCCAGCCTCATGATCTTGGAGTGCGAGCCCGAGCGTCGTGGTGCGCTGCCGCCCGAGCTGGCTGGCACCGACCCTGTGGCCGACGCCTTCCCTGTGGCCCAGCCGGCTGGCACGGAGCTGGTGGCCCTGACGCGCCTGCAGGCCATTGCCCGCCGGCTGGCTGGTGCGCTCCTGCTGCGCGCAGACGCGCCGGCGGGGTCGGCAGGCGGTGCTGGAGCCGACGGCGCAAGCGCGCGAGGCGCCGGCGCGGGCAGCCAGAGCATGAGCGTGCTCGTCCAGCCTGACCCGGACGCCAACGTCAACCTCGACGTCTACGCGCCGGTGTGGCTGACCCCGGATGCCTGCCAGGCGGTCCTGGCTGGTGTACTGCCTGGAGCTCGCTCGCAGCTGGACCCGCGCCTGCCCGAGGGGCCCACGGGGCTGGCTGCTATTCCCCAGGCGGAACTGGATCGTCTGACCGAGCTGCTGGGGGCCGACCTCCTGGACCAGGCCTGGACCGCCGCCCGCGAGCGGGAGGAGGCGGCTGCCGCTCTCGCTGCTGAGGCTGCTCAGGCGGGCAGGACGCTGGAGGAGGTGCGCACGGGCTACGCCGTCGTCGCGCCGGTGGACGAGGCGCGGCCCGGGTGGGGGCACGTTGAGGTCCAGGTAGAGGCGGCGGAGTACCTGCCCCTGGCGGTGGCTGGCGAGCCGTGGGCCGTACACGGGGTGGTGGTTCACCAGATCGTGTGGCGGCCGCTGGAACTGGCCGACCGTGACCCCGCGCGGTTGACGCGGACGCGGCGTGGCGAGCGTGCGGAGGCGGCGGCGCTGATCGAGGCAGCCGCACGCGCGCTGGTGGAGGCTACTGGCGGCCGGGCCCTGGATGAGGACGGATTCCTGGTCTCCCTGTAGCCGGCTTGGTCTGCGTTGGCTCCGTGCGCTGGTGTGGCCGGCAGAGTGATGCAGGGGCGCGGCCTTGTGTTGATTGCTGCGTGCTTTGGCCGGTTGGAACGGCTCTTGGTGATTGTGGCGTGCTCTACGGGCCGCGTGCGGCGCTGCGCGGTTGTGGAAGTACGTTCCAATCGGGGTGGCGCTGGTTTGGGGGCGCTTTCTCAGTGGGCGCGCGGCACGCCTGGGCCCGGGCGCCGGGTCAGGCGCTGCTCCTGGGCGCGCGCTGCGGCGTCGTCCCACGACCATCCGCGAAAGGCGGCGGCGTCAGCGAGCGTGTGCGACCACACCAGCGTCTCCTCGCCGCGCTGCCTACCCACCGCCATGTAGTGGCGCAACAGGCCAGCGGCGGCCTCGGCGTCGTCGAGCGCGCTGTGGTGGCGGCCGATCTCGACGCCGGCCACCTCGCAGCACGTGGTCAGTCGCCGCGAGGGCGTGGTGATGAAGTGCCGTGCCCACTCCATCGTGCACACGCGAGGCACGCGCGCGCCGCGGGCGAGGTGGCCGCGCGTGCCCAGCGCCTGGGTGAGGAAGCCGACGTCGAAGCGCGCGTTGTGCGCCACGACCACCCGACCGGCGAGGTCGCGCACCAGGAGGTCGGCGACGTCGTCGAGGCTGGGTGCGCCGGCAAGGTCGTCGGGTAGCAGCCCGTGGATGAAGGTGGGGCCAACCTCGATCGCGCCGTCAGGCCCTGCGCCGGGGTTGATGAGAGTGGACCAGGTGCGTTGAGGTGTCCCGTCGGGTGCGGTCAGGACCAGGCCGATCTCCAGGATGGCGTCAGTAGCGGGGGACAGTCCCGTGGTCTCCAGATCGACGACGGCGTAGCCGACCTCGCAGGGGTCGGCCGGCTGCGAGGCTGGCGTGGCGGCGGAGTGCAGCACCGAGGCGTTGGCGGACTGCGGCGCTGGGCCGACCGTGGGGAGAGGACCAAAGCTGCGTGAACGACGGTAGAAGGGCATCGCGGACATGCTAACCGGGACTGAGGGCGCCTCCTCTGACCACCCATGCCTCCACCGGCCACCTCTCTGCCGACGGACCACTCATGGCTCGACCGACCACTGCAAATGCGCGAATCCGGTGGTCGGTCGAGGATTAGACGGTCGGTCGGCGCATTGACGGTCGGTGGGCACCGGCACCCGGCACAGGCCTCGCCCAGGGCATCGGCCTCGCACCCGGTGCAGGCTTTGCCCCCGGCGTTAGGCTCGCCTCATGACTGACGCCGCATCCGCACTGCGCACCGCCCCCGAGGCTCCGGTCCTCAACAGCACGATCCGCGCCCAGCTCGCCCACCGCACCATTCGCTCCTACACCGACGAGCCGGTCAGCCCGGAGGTCATGGAGACCCTGCTGGAGGTCGCCCGTCACTCAGCCACCTCCTCCTTCCAGCAGCAGGTGACCATCATCCGCGTCACCGACCCGGCTCTGCGCGAGGAGCTGCGTGAGGTCTCCGGCCAGCCCTACGTGGGCGGGACCAACGGGGAGCTGCTGGTCTTCGTCGTCGACCTGCACCGCAACGCCGTCCTGCGCGAGCGTGCCGGCGCGTCCCTGGAGCCGCTGGAGCGCACCACCTTGTTCCTCCAGGGCGTGGAGGACGTGGTGATCGCGGCGCAGAACGTCGTCGTCGCGGCGGAGTCGCTGGGGCTGGGCACCACCTACCTCGGCTCGATCGGCACCGACCCGCGCCGCGTCATCGCCGCCCTCGGCCTGCCCGAGCGCACCTACCCGCTGCTTGGTCTCCTGGTAGGCCACCCCGGCCAGGAACCCCAGTTCAAGCCGCGCCTGCCGCGCGAGATCACGGTGGGCACCAACTCCTACCCGGATCTGGAGGCGCACGAGGAGGCGCTCGCGGTCTATGACGACGCCGTCGAGCAGTACTACGACATGCGCGACACCGGCCGCCGCGTGGACTCCTTCACCACCCAGATCGCGCGTGCCCTAGGCAAGGGCGGGTCCTCGACCTTTCCGGTGGCGGAGGTCCTCCACGAGCAGCGGCTCTGCCTCGACTAGACCTGGAGGCGCGTCCATGACTGTCTCGACCACGCACGACGGTCGTAGCCTGCCGGCGCTGGAGGCCTTCGACTTCCCGGTGGGCCTGGTGCTCACCGGCGACGGCCAGGTGCTTGCCGAGGCCGGCGAGACCGACGAGGTCTTCCCCTTCGCCTCCGTCACCAAGCCGATTGTCGCCTGGAGTGCGCTGGTCGCCGTCGATCGTGGGCTGCTGAGTCTGGACGATCCGGCGACGCCGGCCAGCAGCGGTGACGGTGGCGGTGCCGGCGGCAGTGACGACGGCGGGGCTCGCGCAGGCCACCAGGTTGCGCTGCCTGGGGCCACGATGCGCCACTTGCTATCGCACTCCTCGGGCATCGCCTTTGACTCCGACGCCGTCCTGGCCCCGCCGGCGCGACGACGCGTTTACTCCAACCGCGGCATCGAGATCCTGGGGGAGCGCCTCGTCGAGGCCACGGGCACGCCGCTGGAGGAGTGGGTGGAGACCACCGTGCTGGAGCCGCTGGGGATGGCGAGCGTGAGCGTGCCTGGATCGCCGGCCTACTCCGGCCAGGGCAGTGCCGGGGACCTGTCACTCTTCGCCCGCGAGCTCGCCGCGCCCACGCTCGTCTCGCCGTCGCTGGCCCGGCAGGCCTGCGACGTCGTCCTCCCGGAGCTCGACGGCGTGCTGCCGGGGTACGGGCGCCAGTCTCCCAACGACTTTGGCCTCGGCGTGGAGATTCGCGGCTCCAAGCACCCGCACTGGACGGGGGCGGGCAACAGCCCGCAGACCTTTGGCCACTTTGGCCAGGCCGGCTCCTTCATCTGGGTGGATCCGGTGGCCGGGCGGCAGGCCGTGTTCCTGGGGGCTCGGCCCTTTGGTCGCACGCATGTGGAGGCATGGCCCGCGCTGAGCGACCAGTTGCTGGCGCTGTGACGACGGCGGACGCTCCGGACGGCGGGCTGCGCCGTCGGGCGGGCTGCTGTCACAGCGCGCCATTTGTGTCACGGGGGTCTCCTGCACTCGCAGCATGACCCTCCTGGAGCTGATGTGGCAGGTTCTGGCCACCCTTGCTGTTGCGGCGGTGCTGGCGGCTGCGATCCGCGCGATCACGCCGCAGGTCGGGCTCGTGCGGGCTCTGGGCGTCTCCCTGGTCGTGGTGGTGATGACGATCCCGCTCACGCGCTGGGCCGGCACGCTGCTCGGGATCATCCAGGAAGGGCAGCTGGCCGTGAGTGCCGGTCTGGCCATGGTGGTGGCGGCGCTCGTGCTGGCCTGCGTCGTCGTGGTGGCGATCATGCTGCTCGTGGCGCTGGAGGCGGTAGTGCCCACCGGATCGGTTCCTGGTCCCGTGAGCTTGGCGCGCGAAGGCGTCAAGGCGTGCCGCAGGAGTCTGCGCTACGCTCACCTGGCGTGGATCGTCTCACGCTCGGGCCTCGGGGCAGCGTTGCGGGAGGGGCCACAGTCTCCGGCCTTCGGGCAGGCACTAGTGCGTACGCTCAACCAAGCAGGCGTTACCTTCGTCAAGCTGGGCCAGATTCTGTCCACACGTGCCGACCTGCTGCCGGCCTCACTGACGGAGACATTGGAGGAGCTCCAGTCCTCGGCCGCACCGGTGCACGGAAGCCAGGTGCGTGAGCTGCTGACTCAGGAGTGGGGTGCCTCGCCGGACGAGGTGCTGCATCATCTGGAGCCGGAGCCCTTCGCCGCCGCCTCGGTGGCCGAGGGTGCCGAGCGCCTGGGAGCGGAGGAGCGAGGACGCCTGGCGCGCGAGCTGATGACGGCCACCGCCCGCTCGATCCTGGTTGAGGGGTCTTCCACGCGGACCTGCACCCGGGCAACATCATGCTGCTCGACGATGGCCGGCTGGGTCTGCTGGACTTTGGAGCGATCGGCGTCATCGACGCGGAGACGCGACAGCTGCTGGTAGCGCTCGTGTCCGCTGTGGTCGCTGGTGACAACGTCACTGCCACGGCCGCCCTGCTGATGGCCTTTCCTGCCAGCGGCGCGGTGGAGGTAGACCGGGGCAGACTCCAGCGTGAGCTGGGACGCGTCATGACTCTCCTGGCGCACACGGGTCAGGTTGACCCGGCCACGGTCTCGGACCTGTAGGGCATGCTGCGTGACAACGGCATCACGGTGCCGGGCGATGTGGCGGGGGCGGTGCGCACGCTGACGTCCTTGGACGGCACGCTGCGCGCGCTCGACCCTGAGCTGGGGCTCATGCAGGCGGCGCGGGAGGTGGTGCCTGCCCTGGTGGCCGACCTTGCCTCGCCTCGGCGCAACGCCCAGATCGCTGCCCACACCGCGCTGACTGCGGCGTTGGTGGCCGGCCGGCTACCTGAGCGCGTTGAGCGGGTGACGGACCAGCTCTCGCGGGGTGAGCTCACGGTGGGGACCCGGCCCTCGGCGTCGGACCGCGGCTGGATGCGTGGGGTGGTGGACGACGTCGTCACGGGGGCCTTGGCCTGCGTGTGCCTCGCGATGGGGCTGGTCTTCGTACTGGTGCCGGGCGGGGTGCGCCTGACTGCGGTGCTGACCTCGCACCACCTGGCCGCGGCAGGCCTGGTGCGTGTGGGAGTCGGGCTGGGCATGAGGTTCGTCGTGCGTGTGCTGGGGTGGTGGAGTGGCGCAGCCATGAGTTGATTGGAACGTGCTTTGGCAGATGCGGACGGTCATTGGTGATTGGTACGTGCTCTACGGGAGCTGTATGGCGCTGCGCAATCGGGTAGGCACGTTCCAATCGACAAGGCGACGCTCCAAAGGGGGTGTGGCGCCGTGTGGTGCTGTCCGGTGCGCTGCTGGGGCTGGGCTGGCTCGTCCGGCGTGCTGTCCACGGTGCGCTGGCCCACACGCTCCGGCCGCCGTCAGCGGAACTGAGAAGTTACTGGGATGACTGGTGCTGCTACTCATCGAATGAGATGATGAGTTCATGGCTTCAATCACGCTGCAGAACAACCCCGTCACCACCGTTGGTGAGCTCCCCGCCGTCGGCGCCGCCGCCCCCGCCTTCGAGCTCGTGGGCGCGGACCTCACGCCGGTGACCAGCGAGCAGCTGGCCGGCCGCCGCGTCGTCCTGTCCGTCTTCCCCTCCGTTGACACCGGCGTGTGCGCCCAGTCCGTGCGCGAATTCAACAAGCGCGCCGCCGAGCTGGACAACACCACTGTGGTGTGTGTGTCCATGGACCTGCCCTTCGCCCAGGCTCGCTTCTGTGGCGCCGAGGGGCTCGACGGCGTCGTCACCGCCTCCGGCTTCCGCTCCACCTTCGGTGCGGACTACGGCCTGACCATGGCTGACAGTCCGCTTGCCGGCCTGTACTCGCGCGCCGTCGTCGTCATCGGTGCGGACGGCAAGGTTGCCTACACAGAGCAGGTCCCCGAGATCAGCCAGGAGCCCAACTACGAGGCGGCCATCGCCGCGCTGGCCTGAACCGCGGTCGGGCGCGGGCTAGACCCGCGCCCGGCTGGCCAAGGCCGGGGTCTGGCTGGCCAAGGCCCGGGTCTGGCTGGCCTGGGCGCATACCGGCGCCGGCCTGCCCTGGCCCCTGACTAGCCGTCGGGCCGCTCCTACCCCTGGCCGACCGCCGGGCCGCTCCTATCTCGCGCCCGCGCCGCCGCGCCGTCCTTGTCCCACACCCGCGCCGCCGGGCTGAGGCGATCGCCGTCGTCGCCTACCCTTAGAGCGTGATCGCCAACGACTCTCACCGCGCCCGCCTGGCCCAGCTCGTCAACGACCTCGCCGTGGTGCGAGGCAAAGTCACCCTCGCCTCCGGTCTGGAATCGGACTTCTACGTGGACATGCGCCGCGCCACCCTCCACCACGAGGCGGCCCCGCTCATCGGCCACGTCATGCTCGACATGCTCGAGGAGGCAGGCCTGGGCACCGATGAGATCGCGGCCGTCGGCGGCCTGACCATGGGAGCTGACCCGGTGGCCACCGCGATGCTCCACGCCGCCGCCTCGCGTGGGCTTGACCTGGATGCCTTCGTGGTCCGCAAGGCCGCCAAGGACCACGGCATGAAGCGCCGCATCGAGGGGCCGGATGTCGCTGGGCGCGACGTCGTTGTCCTGGAGGACACTTCGACCACGGGAGGCTCGCCTCTGGAGGCGGTCGAGGCCCTGCGTGAGGCTGGGGCCAACGTGCGCGCGGTCGCCGTCATCGTTGATCGAGACACGGGCGCCCGCGAGCGCATCGAGGCTGCCGGCCTTCCCTATTTCGCCGCGCTCGACCTGGACGACCTCGGTCTGCGCTGAGACCCGGTGCCCGGGGCGTGGTCGTGCTGATCGTGTCGAGCCTGAGGCCTGGCCTGGCCGGAGTCTGGCCGCCGGCAGCGGCTCCCGGCCCGTCACCCGCGCCCGCTGAGGGTTGGGCCGGCCAGGCGACGGCAGGTCTTGTGGTCGGCGTGCTGCTTCTCATCGCTGTGGCCTACCTCAGCCTCGTGTGGCGTCATGGCCGCAGGCTGCACGCGGCCGGGGAGATGATTGACCAGTTCTGGCGCGGCCTGGAGGCGGTCCTTATTCGCCACCACCGCGCCGCAGAGGACCTCGTGCGCCAGGCGGACGCGCGCGGCCTGCTGCCGGACGGCGACCGCGAGCGCGCCGAGTCCGCCGTCGCCTTCGCGACCATGACCGGCACACCTTCCCAGCGCGCGCGCCGGGAGGAGAAGCTGCACGAGGCGATGGGCGTCGTCGTCTCCCGCCTGGGACCTGGCGACGACGCCGCCGCAACTGAGCCCGCGCCTCTTGCCAGCGCGGTGGCCGAGTACGTGGCCGCCTGGGATGAGGTCGAGGCTGTGGGGCGACGCTACAGCGAGCTGGCGATGGGGTACAACAGGCTCGTGGCTAGCCCTTTCAACGTCCTGTGGAACCGTCGCCTGGAGCGCCAGCCGGCGCAGGTCTTCACCCCTGAGCACCCCGGCGCGCTGCACGCGGTTGACGTCCTGTGAGCGGCGCTGACTACTGGGCTGGGCTCCCGCCTGAGCAGGACCGCCCGGCGGATGTGCGAGAGGTCGGCGTCGGCCCGTGGCCCGGGGGAGAGGCTGCCTGGCCGACGGACCCGCGCTATGACCGCGAGCTCCTGCGTGACGGCGACCGACGCAACGTCGTCGACCGTTACCGCTACTGGAGCGTCGAGGCGGTGCGAGCGGACCTGGCCTCGCGGGCGCACGGGCTGCACGTGGCGATTGAGAACGTGACGCAGGACCTCAATATCGGCTCGATCGTGCGCACGGCGAACGCCTTTAACGTCGGGGCGGTGCACGTGGTGGGCCGACGCCGGTGGAACAAGCGCGGCGCCATGGTCACCAACCGATACCTCGACGTGCGCCACCACCCTGAGCCGTCGGGCCTGCTGACCTGGGCTGCGGAGGCTGGCTACGAGCCGATCGCGATCGACAACGGACCTGGCTCGCTTCAGCTTGAGCATGCGCAGCTGCCGGAGCGCTGCCTGCTCGTCTTTGGCTCGGAGGGCGAGGGCATCAGCGAGGAGCTGCGCGCCGGCTGCACCCGGCTGCTGAGGATCGGGCAGTACGGGTCGACCCGCTCCATCAATGTGGCGGCCGCGGCGGCGATTGCCATGCACACCTGGGTGCTGCAGCACGCCGGTCCCGCGCCGGACTGAGACGACGGCGCCAGGCGGAGTAAGGCTGCGGCGTCGGCTGGCTGCAGACTGTTGCGTCGGGTGGCGTCGGGGGACCGCGGGCCGGGCTGGGGGTTGCGGGCCGGGCTGCAGGCTGCGCCGTCGGCCGGCTCGGGCTGCGGCGTCGGCCGCGATGAGACATCCAGGACGTTCAGCCGGTTTCCGCTGGCCGTTATCCGTGGGACAATCGGCACTGCACCACTGCACTTTGAATACTCAGGAGGCATCCAGTGGCCATTGCAACCCCGGAGTCCTACGCCGACATGCTCGACCGCGCGAAGGCTGGCGGCTACGCCATCCCCGCGATCAACGTCACCTCGTCGCAGACTCTTTCCGCCGCCCTTCAGGGCTTCGCCGAGGCCGAGTCTGACGGCATCGTCCAGGTCTCCAACGGCGGTGCCGCCTACTGGTCCGGCTCCTCCCGCGCCGACAAGGTCAAGGGCTCCCTGGCCATGTCCGCCTACGCCTACGCCATCGAGGGCCTGTACCCGATCACCTTCGCTCTGCACACCGACCACTGCCCCAAGGGCATGATCGACCCGTGGCTGCGCCCGCTGCTGGAGATCGAGGTTGAGCAGGCCAAGCGCGGTGAGCCCACCGCCTTCCAGTCCCACATGTGGGACGGCTCCGCCGAGACCCTCGAGGACAACATCGCCATCGCCAAGGAGCTGCTGGCCCTGTCCAAGCAGGCTAACACCATCCTTGAGATCGAGATCGGTGCTGTTGGTGGTGAGGAAGACGGCATCAAGGGTGAGGAGAACGCCAACCTCTACACCACCGCTGACGACGCCTGGGCCGCTGTTGAGGCCCTGGGCCTGGGTGAGAACGGCCGTTACACCACCGCTCTGACCTTCGGTAACGTCCACGGCGCCTACAAGCCCGGCCACGTCAAGCTGCGTCCCGAGCTCCTGGGCGAGATCCAGGACGAGGTCGCTCGCCGCCTGGGTGACCGCCTGCAGACCAAGGTCGGGGACAAGAAGTCGCCCTTCGACCTGGTCATGCACGGTGGCTCCGGCTCCACCGCCGAGGAGATCGCCACCGCTGTGCGCAACGGTGTCATCAAGATGAACGTGGACACCGACACCCAGTACGCCTTCACGCGTCCGGTTGTTGACCACATGCTCAAGAACTACGACGGCGTCCTCAAGATCGACGGCGAGGTCGGCAACAAGAAGGCCTACGACCCGCGCTCGTGGGGCAAGGCTGCTGAGAAGGGCATGGCTGCCCGCGTCGTCGAGGCCTGCGAGCGTCTGGGCTCGGTCGGCTCTGCTTCCAAGCACCACTGAGTCGGATCGCGGTCGGGGGCGGCGCTGCCGCTGACCCGCCGCGAACGGTCCGCTCAGGGCGCCTAGCGCGGTGCGGCTAGTGCAGCTAGTCCCGCGCCGTGGTCCGGGATTGCGCCGGACCAGGTAGGTGCCGCGCGTTGGCAACGCCGTCGTCCCACTGTCTTCGGATGGTGGGACGACGGCGTTGCTGCGTCTGTCGGTGGTCGTGCGGAGGCGGTGGGGTGTGACTGTTGGCGGGGCGCCTGTGGTTGGGGCCCTGCACCCGTGGTGTCGTGTGTGGCCTGTGGGGATGACGGTGTCCGTGGTGTTGTGCGTGGCCTGTGGTGCTGCTTCCTGGCTGCGTCGGTTGAGGTTCTGGACCGTCGGTCTGGTCTTGGCGCGCTTCCTGGATACGTCGGTTGAGGTGCTGAACCGTTGGGCCGGGGTCGGTGAGACGCTGAGAGGTGTCGGTTTAGGCGCTGGACAGCCGGTTCGGGTGTGGCGGGGATGGGGATCGACTGTTCAGGGCCTAAAGCGACGGAGACGCGACGGAGATGCGGTGGCGTGTGGGCCGGGGTGGGGGCGACCACGGGCTCTGCGCGCGTGCGGGCCGGAGGCGACTTCCTCCCCTCCCCTGGCCTCCGCAACCGCAGCAACGTCGTGATATGGCCGATGTAACAGACCTTGCATAAGGCTGAGATCGGCCCTGAATGTCAGGGAAGACGGCGGAACCTCAAGGTAAAATCTCTGTAAAGTTCCGTGCAAGGCTTGCAGCAAGGGCCTGTCTCGTGTGTAATGGAGTTGTCAACGCCGCACGTGAGCGCCAGTCCCTCCGGACCGGAGCTCCCCAGCGGTCGTCGCTCTCGAAGCGGGCATCCGCCCGCTCATCCGATGTCCAAAGGAGGACAAGACATGCGACTCATCTCCCGGCGTTCCATGCTCGGCGGCTCTGCGGCCATCGCCCTGGCCGCGACCCTGGCTGCTTGCTCCAACGGCTCCGGTGGCGGCTCGGGCTCAGACTCCGACTCTGCTGAGGGCTCGGTCTACTTCCTCAACTTCAAGCCCGAGGCTGAGGCTGCTTTCAAGACCATCGCCGAGGCCTACAAGGCCAAGACCGGTGTGACCGTCAAGGTCGTCACCGCCGCGTCCGGCACCTACGAGCAGACCCTGCAGTCCGAGGTCGCCAAGTCTGACGCCCCCACGATCTTCAACATCAACGGCCCCGTGGGTCTGGCCACCTGGAAGGACTACGCCCTTGACCTGTCGGACACCGACTTCGTCAAGGCCCTGACCGACTCCTCGATGGCCCTGACCGACGACTCCGGCACGGTCTATGGCTCCCCGCTGGCCACCGAGGGCTACGGCTTGATCTACAACGGCGCCATCCTGGACAAGTACTTCGCCACCGACGGCGCCAAGGCGACCTCCGTCGACGAGATCAAGGGCTTTGACAAGCTCAAGGAGGTCGTCGAGGACATGCAGGCCAAGAAGGCTGACCTCGGCATCGACGGAGTCTTCGCCTCCACCTCGCTGGCTCCCGGCGAGGACTGGCGCTGGCAGACCCACCTGGCCAACTACCCCGTCTACTACGAGTTCCGCGACAAGAAGGTCACGGACACCCCCGACCTTGAGCTGACCTACTCGGACAACTACAAGGACATCTTCGACCTCTACATCAACAACTCCACCATCGCCCCCTCGGAGACCTCGGCGAAGACGGTCTCGGACTCCATGGCTGAGTTCGCGCTCGGCAAGGCCGCCTTCGTCCAGAACGGAAACTGGGCCTGGTCCCAGATCTCTGAGGTCGAGGGCAACACGGTCAAGGAGGGGGACATCCACTTCATGCCGATCTATGTCGGTGTCGAGGGTGAGGGCAAGTCCGGCATCGCGCTGGGCACGGAGAACTACCTGTCCGTCAACTCCCAGGTCTCCGAGGCCAGCCAGAAGGCCTCCATCGATTTCCTCAACTGGCTGTTCACCGACGCCGAGGGCGCCAAGCTCCTCACGGACAACTCGGTGGTCTCCATGGCCCCCTACTCGGCCTTCGCGGACCTCGCCCCGGCCGACCCGCTGGGCAAGGAGGTCGTTGACTACATGAGCAACTCCGAGCTCTACCCGATCAACTGGGTCTTCCAGACCTTCCCGAGCCAGGACTTCAAGGACCAGCTCGGCCAGCACCTGGCCCAGTACGCCGCCGGCTCGGAGGCCTGGGACGCGGTCAAGGACTACTTCGTGTCCGAGTGGAAGGCGGAGAAGAGCGCCTGACCCGCGCTCAATCCCTTCCGGGACCCTCAACCTGAGGGCATGACGACGGCGCCCGGCCAGCCGGTCGGGCACCGTCGCCACACCGGGGGTGTGGCGCCGTCGTCGCTCCCCGTCTGTCCAACCCCGCAGCCAGATCCCGTGACTCATCCGAGGCCCACATGACTCAGTCGCTTAAGAAGTATTTCCTCATCTTCACCGGCCCCACGCTGATCGCCTTCCTCATCGCCTTCATCGTGCCTTTCTTCATGGGCCTGTACCTGTCGCTGACCAAGTTCACGACGCTGACCAACACCACCTGGGTGGGTCTGGACAACTACCGCACGGCCCTGGCCGGCGGTACCGGGTTCGTGCGCGCGCTCGGATTCACGGCGCTGGTCTCGGTGATCTCGATCGTGACGGTCAACCTCGGCGCCTTCGCCCTGGCCTACCTGCTCACCCGCAAGCTGCGTGGCACCAATGCTTTCCGCTCGGTGTTCTTCATGCCCAACCTCATCGGTGGCATCGTGCTGGGCTACACCTGGCAGGTCATGCTTAATGCCATCCTGCGCCACTGGAACCAGACCATCGTCAACGACTGGCACCTGGGCATGATCGGCTTGATCCTGCTGGTGAACTGGCAGCTCATGGGCTACATGATGATCATCTACATCGCCGGGCTCCAGAACGTGCCGCCCGAGCTCATCGAGGCGGCCCAGATCGACGGCGCCTCCAAGTGGCGCACGCTGCGCAACGTCACCATCCCGATGGTCATGCCTTCGATCACCATCTGCCTGTTCCTCACCCTGGCCAACACCTTCAAGATGTACGACCAGAACCTGGCGCTGACCAACGGCGCACCGCTCAAGCAGACACAGATGGCGGCCCTCAACATTGTCGACCTCATGTACAAGCAGGTGGGCAAGCAGGGAGTCGCTCAGGCGCAGGCCGTCATCTTCTTCCTCATCGTCTCCGTCATCGCCGTGCTGCAGCTGCGCGCGACCCGTGCCAAGGAGGTGGACGCATGAGCGCCCAGACCCACGCCCCTGCCACCAACCGCAGCGGCGCGACCCAGGATGCCACCAAGGCCCCCGCCACGGTGGCGCGGGCGGCCCGGCCGGCTCGCCGTCGTCAGACCGCCGGCCAGAACGTGCTGACCGGACTGCTGACGGTGCTCTCCCTCATCTGGGTCATCCCGCTGCTGTTCATCCTGCTCAACTCCTTTAAGGGCAAGTTCTACATCTCCGACTCGCCCTTCTCACTGCCCACCGGCGAGACCTTCGCAGGCCTAGACAACTACGTCACGGGTCTGCAGCTGTCCGGCTTCGCGCGGGCGATCGGCTGGTCGCTGTTCATCACCGTGGGCTCCGTGGCCGTGATCGTGCTGCTGACGGCAATGACCGCTTACTACATCACGCGTGTGAAGACCTGGTGGACCTCGCTGATCTACTACCTCTTCGCCTTCTCGATGATCGCCCCCTTCCAGCTGGTCATGTTCCCGACCGTCAAGATCGCGGACACGCTGGGGCTGGCCACGCCCTGGGGCATGATCGTGCTCTACCTGGGCTTCGGAGGCGGGCTGAGCGTCTTCCTGTTCGCCGGCTTCATCAAGTCCGTCCCTATGGAGATCGAGGAAGCGGCCTACATGGATGGCTGCTCGCCGCTGCAGAGCTACTTCCGCGTGGTGATGCCGCTGCTCAAGCCGACCTCGGTGACGGTGGCCGTGCTCAACGCCATGTGGGTGTGGAACGACTTCCTCCTGCCCAACCTCGTCATTGGCCAGGACGAGCGCTACAAGACGATCCCGATCGTCATCCAGATGCTCGTGGGCTCCAACGGTAACCGTGACATGGGTGCGCAGATGGCCATGCTGGTGTTGGCGATTATCCCGATCGTCATCTTCTACCTCTTCGGCCAGAAGCACATTGTGGAGGGCGTGGCCGCCGGCGCGGTCAAGGGCTGACCCCGCCTCCTCCCGCCGGCGCCTCTGCCTGGTGTCTGCTCGGCGCCGGGGCTCGCCTGCGCTCGACCTCTCGGCTCGCCTCCGCCGTCGTTTCAGGCCCTGAACAGTCGATTCCCATGCTCCCCGCAACGGAACCGACTGTTCAGGGCCTGAAACGACGGGGGGGGGGCTCTCAAGCCACGGCCGGCACCGCAAACGAGGGTTCCGGGCCTGAATTGACGTGCGGGCGGCGTCGGCACGGGCGCGATACTTGCCTTGCACCTTCGCCCTTCCAGGAGCTCGTATGCCCCGACTTATTCGTCTCGACTCGCCCTTCTACCGCGCGTGGTCCTCGGCGGCCGACCTCGTCGTCGTCAACATCCTGACCCTCCTGGCCTGCCTACCGGTGCTCACGGCCGGCGCCGCGCTCACGGCGTGCGCGCGCGTGACGATGGAGATGGCGCGCGAGGAGGACAGCTACACGGTGCGTACCTGGTGGCGGTCCTTCCGCGGCAACCTGGCGCAGTCGCTGGTGTGGTGGCTGCCCGTGCTGGTGCTGGGAGCGCTGGCTGGAGCGATGAACCTGTGGCTTGGTCAGGCTGAGATCGCGGGCGCCTCTGCTGACGGTGCAGGTCTCAGCCCGACCCTCCTGGCGGTCATGCGTGGCCTGGTGATGGCGGGCGGGCTCATCGTGGTGGGCGTGTTGGTGTGGCTCGTGCCGCTGGTGGCCTTCTTTGAGAACACGGTCGGCTCGCACGTGGCCAATGCGGCGCGCCTGGCGGTGGGGCACCTGGGGCGTACGGTGGTGTGCCTGGTGCTGCTTGCTGTGCCGACGGCGGTGCTCGCCCTGCTGCCGGTCTCTCGCCTGGCCCTGGGCTGGTTCATGGTGCTCCTGGGGGTTGCCTTCCTGGGGTACCTCGTGGCTCTGGTGCAGCGCAGGGTGATCGACGCCCTGCGCGAGGCGGCGTGCTAAGAGCCACTGGCTTCTCGCGCTGATTGCCTCCGCGCTGCCCCATGCGTCCGTCGGTTTAGGCCGTGGACAGTCGGTTTGGTTGTGGCGGGGATGGGGATCGACTGTTGAGGGCCTAAAGCGACGGATTGGCGGGGCCGGCTAGGTGGGCGTGGCCGGTTGAGGGCCTCAACCGACGGATTGGCGGGACCAGCGCGTCTGCCAAGGCGGACGAGCATGGGGCTAGAGGACCGTGAAGCCAGCGCGTGCGAAACCAGCGGGCGCCCCAGCCCAGACCTCCGATCCGAACGCGCGGCCCGCCGCTCCGGTAGGCTGGTGGGCGGCGTGTTCACACTCGCGCCAACGACAATCCAGGGAGCACATATGCCAGCCGTTGTGGTCGTCGGAACCCAGTGGGGCGACGAAGGCAAGGGAAAGGCGACTGACCAGCTCGGTCAGGACGTCGACTACGTGGTGAAGTTCAACGGCGGCAACAACGCCGGCCACACCGTCGTCATCGACGGGGAGAAGTTCGCCTTCCACCTCCTGCCCGCCGGCGTGCTCACGCCCGGAGTCGTGCCGATCATCGGCAACGGCGTCGTGGTGGACCTGGAGGTCCTCTTCAACGAGATCGCCGAGATCGAGGCGCGCGGTAAGGACGCCTCCAGCCTGCGCATCTCCGCCAACGCCCACATCATCCCCTCCTACAACCGCGTGCTCGACCGCACCACCGAGCGCTTCCTTGGTGCCCGCCAGCTGGGCACCACCGGTCGCGGCATCGGCCCGACCTACGCGGACAAGATGAACCGCGTGGGCATCCGAGTCCAGGACCTGTTCGACGAGTCGATCCTGCGCCAGAAGGTCCACTCAGCCCTCGACCAGAAGAACGGTCTGTTCCTCAAGGTCTTCAACCGCCCGGCTATCGACCCGGACGAGGTCGCTGACGAACTGCTGTCCTATGCCGAGCGCGTGCGTTCCATGGTCATCGATTGCTCTCTGGTTCTCAACGACGCCCTCGACGCCGGCAAGACGGTCCTCTTCGAGGCGGGCCAGGCCACGATGCTGGACATCGACCACGGCACCTACCCCTTCGTCACCTCCTCCAACCCCACTGCCGGCGGCGCCTGCACTGGTACGGGCGTGGGCCCCACGCGCATCGACTCGGTGGTCGGGGTCGTCAAGGCCTACACGACCCGCGTGGGCGAGGGCCCCTTCCCCACCGAGCTGCTGGACGACATGGGCGAGCGCCTGCGCACGGAGGGTGGCGAGTTCGGCGTGACCACCGGCCGCCCGCGTCGCTGCGGCTGGCACGACGCCGTCGTCACCCGCTACGCCTGCCGCGTCAACGGCCTGACGGACCTGGTCATGACCAAGCTCGACGTGCTGACCGGTCACGCGACCATCCCGGTGTGCGTGGCCTACGACGTCGACGGCGAGCGCACCGAGGAGATGCCGCTGACCCAGACCGGCTTCCACCACGCCAAGCCGATCTACGAGGAGCTGCCCGGCTGGAGCGAGGACATCACGGGCGTGCGTGAGTTCTCCGACCTGCCCCAGGCCGCGCAGGACTACGTGCTGCGTATCGAGGAGCTGGCACGCACGCGCATCAGCGCTATCGGTGTGGGCGCGGGTCGCGAGGCCACGATCACGCGCCACAAGCTGCTGGGCTGAGTCCGTCGCTGGGCGGCAGACCAGTGTTGCTGGTCTAGCTTGCTCAGTTCATGACGACGGCGGCCGGGTACCTTTCTCAGGTGCCCGGCCGCCGTCGTGTGCCGGGGGGGGGTGTTGCCTGCGGCGGTGATCCTGCGCGGCGGTCATCGTGCGCGGTGTCTACTGCTACCTCGTTCTGGCGTTCGCTACCTCTTGGTGTTGGTCGCTACCCCGTGGCGCGCGCTGTGGGGGTGCGAAGGGCGTGAAGGGGTAGCGGAGGTGGTGTTGGGGTAGCGAGGGGTGGGTCAGGGGGTGAGGTTTGCGGGGGAGCGCGGCTGTGGGGAACAAAGAGCCAGCGCCCCAGCGCCCCAGCGGCCCGACGCCCCGGCGCCCAAGCCCCCGCCCCCCGCACAGCACCTAGCCCCGCAGGGAGATGACACCAAGCCCCCACAAGTCCCATCAGAGTTGTCAATCTTACCTAGGTAAGGCTAGCCTTCTGGAAGTCATAGCGGGGCCGAGTGCCTCGCGGCCACTCCCTGAGGACTCGCCTTGTTCATTGCCAACCTGCTCATCGCGCTGCGCGAGGGCTTCGAAGCTGCGCTCATCGTCGGCATCATCGCCGCCTACCTGGTTCGCAGCGGCCGCCGCGACGTCTTGCCCAAAATGTGGCTCGGCGTCCTCCTGGCCGCCTGCCTGCCGCTCGCGCTGGGCGCTGTGCTGACCTGGGGCCCCAAGACCCTGACCTTCCAGGCCCAGGAGATCATCGGCGGCAGCCTGTCCCTCCTGGCCGTGGCCATGGTGACCTGGATGATCTTCTGGATGGGTCGCAACGCCCGCATGCTCAAGAAGGGCATCGAGGGTGACCTGGAGGACGCGCTGTCAGACTCCTCCTCCGGCTGGGGCGTGGTGTGGATCGCCATCATCTCCGTCGGCCGCGAGGGCCTGGAGACCGCCCTGTTCATCTGGGCCACGGTCAAGTCCTCGGTGGAGAACCACGTCGCGGCAACCAGCGCCGGTGTGGTGGTGGGCCTGCTCATCGCCATCGTCCTGGGCTGGCTGGTCTACAAGGGTGCGGCCAGCATCAACATGCGCCTGTTCTTCGCCATCACGGGCTACTTCCTCATCTTCGTGGCTGCGGGTGTGGTCTCCTACGCCGTCGCCGACTTCCAGGAGGCTGGCCTCCTGCCCGGCATCATGAACCACGCCTGGGACATCTCCGCCTACCTGCCGGGCCAGACCTCGCCGATCCACTGGCTCTACATCGTGGCCAAGGCGATGTTCCAGGTGGAGGTCCAGCCCACGGTGGCCCAGGTCATCGGGTGGTGGCTCTACCTCGTGCCCACCCTCGTCCTGTTCACCCGCCAGGTCCGTGGCTCGGCCAGGCGCGCGGCCGGCGCAGCGCCCGCCGCGCAGGACGACGACGCAGCCAGCTCTCGCTCGGCCGTCGCCTCAGCCTGAGCCCCCAGGCCTCCTTGACGCCTTGTCGCTACCGACCACTTGACTACCGACCACCCAGTTCCCAACCACACCCACAGGAGAATCACGTGACCACTTCCGCCCGCCCCGCTCTGCGTGGCACCACTCGCCGTACCGCGCTCACGCTGCCGCTGCTGGCCCTGGCTGGCTTCGGCCTGGCCGGCTGCGTGGACAACAAGCCCGCCTCCTCCGGCGCGTCCGCCGGTGCCTCCGCGGGCGCCACCGAGGTCACCGTCACGATCACCGACGACGGCCTGGAGCTGTCCACCACCACCTTCCCCTCCGGCGTGGTCACCTTCACCATGACCAACAACGGCACGGTGGCCAACGAGTTCGAGATCTTGACGGAGAACAAGCTGCAGATCGTCTCCGAGCAGGAGAACATCGGCCCCGGCACCACCGCCTCGCTGACCACGGCACTGTCCGAGGGCACGTACTACGCGGCCTGCAAGCCGAATATGGTGGGCGAGCTCAAGGGCGTCACCGAGCTGACGATCACCAAGGGCGCCGCCGTGGAGGTCTCCGAGGACGTGGCCGAGCTGGAGAAGCAGGCCGTCACCAACTACACCGCCTACGTGCGTGACCAGGTGGGCCAGCTGCTGGAGGCTACCAAGACCTTCACCGAGGCATACCTCGGCGGGGACGCGGACAAGGCCAAGGAGCTCTACCCGCTGGCCCGCCAGCACTACGAGCGCATCGAGCCCACCGCCGAGTCCTTCGGCATCGAGGCTGCTGGTGACCTGGATGAGGCCCTGGACCTGCGTATCCAGGACCTGGCTGCTGACGCCGGCGTGGAGACCACGGACGCCTCCGTGATCGGCACCTGGACCGGCTGGCACCGCATTGAGGCGGACCTGTGGGACGGCGGGGAGGGCTCGCCCTTCGCCTTCGCTGACGACGCCGCCCGCAAGGCAGTGGCCGACAAGCTAGTGGAGGACACCCAGAAGCTCTACGACCTTGTCTACGGCAACATCGAGGGCCCCTCGGGCACCTACGAGCTGACCCTGACCGACGTGGCCACGGGCGCTGCCTCGCTGCTGGAGGAGGTCGCCCTGTCCAAGATCGTGGGCGAGGAGGAGACCTTCTCCCACACCGACCTCTACGACTTCAAGGCCAACGTCGAGGGCGCCGAGGTCGCCTACGGCAACGTCCAGGCCATCGTCGAGAAGAATGACGCGGACCTGGCTACCAAGATCGACGAGGGCCTGAAGAAGGTCAATGACCTCATTGCCGCTCACGAGGACGGCACCACGGCCGACGGCGCCACGAAGTATGTGGACTACTCCACCATCGCCGAGGTGCAGGTCAACGCCGGTGAGGCTCCCTCGGACACCGACTACACCGATGTCCAGCGCGAGTTCTCCGACGCCGTCAACGCCTTGAGCGAGTCCCTGTCCCAGGTTGCCGGCACCGTCCTGCACTGAGAGGCGGCAGACGATGACGCAGTCGAGAGCATCTGAGCACGAGTCGGAGACTAGGGGCACAGCCGAGCAGGCTGGGGCCGCCGGACCGGCGCAGGCCGCCGCACCCACCGAGCCGACGGCGCCCGCGGCGCCCGCGGGGTCCGGTCCGGACCGGCCGCGGGTGAGCCGGCGTGCTGCCTTCACCGCGGCGGGCTTCGGCGCGGCGATGGCAGGACTGGCCGGATTCGGGGCTGGGCGTGCCACTGCCGCCGAGCCGGTGGAGCACACGGCACTGGCCTACGACTTCCGCGGCGAGCACCAGGCCGGGATCCTCACCCCCGCCCAGGACACGCTCTACGTGGCGGCCTTTGACGTCAGCACGGATGACGCCCAGGAGCTCAAGGAGCTCATCGCGGCCTGGACGGTGGCTGCTGAGCAGATGTGTGCCGGCGAGCTCGTTGGCGGGGAACCGGACGCTAACGAGCAGCTGCCGCCCAAGGACACGGGCGAGGCCTGGGGCTACCCGGTCTCGGGGCTGACCATCACCTTCGGTGTGGGCAAGTCCTTGTTCGTGGACGCTGATGGCAACGACCGTTTTGGTCTCAAGGACAAGATGCCGGCGATCCTGGATGAGGGCATGCCGAGCTTCCGGGGCGACCAGCTGCGTGAGGCTGCCTCGGACGGCGACCTGCTCATCCAGGTCTGCTCCGACGACGCCCAGGTCTCGGTCCACGCGATCCGCAACCTCACGCGCATCGCCTTCGGCACGGCCACCATGCGCTGGAGCCAGATTGGTTACGGACGCACCTCCTCCACCTCCACGGACCAGGAGACGCCTCGCAACCTCTTTGGTTTCAAGGACGGGACGAACAACGTCAAGGCGCAGGACTCCGCTGACGAGCTCGCCGAGCACCTGTGGGTCCAGCCGGGCGACGACGACGCAGCCTCCTGGATGGAGGGCGGCACCTACTTCGTGGCGCGCAAGATCCGCATGTACTCCGAGGTCTGGGACCGCATCCGGCTCATCGAGCAGGAGCAGGTCTTCGGTCGGGACAAGCGCTACGGGGCGCCGCTGAGTGTCACGGATCCGACCTCCTCCAAGGACGAGTTCACCGCGGTGGACTACGAGGCCACGGATGCTGAGGGAGAGCCGCTGGTGCCGGCGGACTCCCACATCTCCGTCGTCGCGCCTGAGCGCAACTCGGGGCGGCGGATGCTGCGCCGCGGCTACAACTACACCGAGGGCAACGACTCGTTGGGGCAGCTGCAGACGGGTCTGTTCTTCATCGCCTTCGTGCGTGACCCGCGCACGAACTTCTATCCGATCCTGGACAAGATGACGAAGAACGACGCTCTGCAGGAGTACCTGCAGCACCGTAGTGCGGCGTTGTTCGCGGTGCCGCGTGGGGTGGCGAAGTCGGACACGACCTGGGCGCAGGCGCTGTTCGCCTGACGACGGACCACCTATGTGCTGACCGACCACGTGATGCGCGATGGACCCCTGGAATCACGCAATTCCAGGGGTCCATCGCGCATCACGTGGTCGGTGGTGGATCAGGAGGTCGGAGTCTGGGGCGTCGACGGCGGGATCGGCTGCTCGGGGGCCTGACCGTAGCCAGGGGCAGAGGCTGCCGAGGGCTGGCCGGGGGTCAGGGGCTGCGTCGGAGGAGCCGGCTGACCGTACGGGGCCTGAGTGGGCTGACCGGGCTGGGGCACCGGGAAGCCGGCAGCTGCCTGGGTGCCCGGCTGGCCGTAGAGCGGGGCGGGGGCAGCCTGCGACTTCTTCTTCTGGCTGATGATCACCACCGCCACCACGGCACCGATAGCGGCGAGCAGCACGACGCCGCCCACCACCCACAGCAGCAGGGAAGCAGTACCGCCGCCAGCGTCCTCAGCGACCGCGTGCAGGTTCTCGGTCTCCTTGGTCAGGTCCCAGGACACGGTGTTGCCGTCGATGGTCGCGTTGCCGGAGGCCTCAGTGACCTTGCCGGGGAAGGTGATGGAGTAGGTGAACTCCTCCAGGTAGGCCGAGGCTGAGCTCATGTCGCTCATCGGCATGTCGAAGACGTACTTGCCGTCAGTGTGGACGAGTCCGTCACCACTATCGGTCACGTCCCCCATGGTCAGGCCGGAGGCCGTGATGAGGCAGGCGGGGTTGCCGTTGTGCTCGGTGAAGGTGTACTCGGCAGTGGCGCCGTCGGGCAGCTCAGAGGTGTAGTCGGCCAGGTCGCTGGCATTGCAGTCCGACTCGGTCAGCGTGCCCGTGGAGTCCCACATGAGGAAGGCCATGTCAGCGGTGTCGTCGCTGTGGATCGTGATGTCAGCGCGCAGGCCGCAGGCGCTGAGCAGCATGACCAGTGGGACGAGCGCCAAGGCGCCGAGCCGTCGTAGGGAACGGGAGTGTGAGGTGGTACTCATGTGCTGAGCATACGGAACAGGGTCCTCGCCCTGCGGCCCCAACGCGCCCAGGGTTCCTGGTTAGTGACGGAGTGTTTACCTCCCGGTTAAGTCGGTCTAGTTGGGGCTTACGGTCTGCTGACCGCGCTGGCCCTGGTGCGCCCGCCACCACCACGTGCCACCGGCTCCCGCCAGGATGACGACGACGCCGACCACCATCCACAGCCAGGGTGAGCCTGCGGAGCTGGTCTCCTCCTGCGCGCGCACGGCGACGGGGGGGCGGTGCGTCGAGGTCCTCGGCCACGGTGGTCGGGGCTGCCTCGATGGGCTCCTCGCTGGCCACCGAGGGGGATGAGACCGAGGGGGAGGCCGTGGCCACACCGGCCACCATGATGTCGCCGATCTCCTCCAGGAGGTTGTCATCCCAGATGGCGACGTTGTCCTCAAAGCGGAGCATGCGCCCTGAGGAGGCCATGAACTCGCCGGGGAAGGTCACCGTGAGGTCGACCTTGGGCTCGGGATCCACCTGCCTGGCCCGGCTCATGAGCTCAGCGTCCTCAATGGTGGTGCGAGGGATATAGAGCTCGAACAGGTCGCCACGCGGCGTGATCCTGGCGCCCTTGTTCGCCGCGTTGTAGGCCTCGAAGGAGTCGTAGGTGGCGGTCACCTGGCAGGCAGGCCGTTGTAGGTGGTGAAGCTCATGGAGGCCTCGACGCCGTCGGGTGTGTAGCGCTCCAGCCCCACCGCCTCAGGGGTGCAGTCGGCCTCGGTGAGCGTGGAGGTGTCGTCCCAGGCGGTGAGGGTCTGCTCGACGGTCTGGTCCTCGTGGATGGTGGTCGTCACCTGTAGGCCGCAGGCGCCCAGGCTCGCGGCGAGCGGGAGGGTGGCCAGCGCGGCCAGGCGGCGCAGAGTACGTGGGAAGGGGGAGGGGGCGCTCATGCCGGCACGCTAGGGGTGGCAGGTGGCCAGCGGGCGAGCAGCCGGTGACGCAGTGCTAGCCGGTGCTGCTTGGTGCAGGCCGTTGCCGGCCGGCGCCGGCCAGCGGGCTGCGCGCCTGGGACCTTAAGACCGTGCACCGCGGCGCGAGCGCCGCCAGCGCCAGACAGCGGCCACGCCCAGCAGCACCCCGGCACCGCCCACGCAGGCGATGAGGGTGGTGGCGTGACGCTCCCACCAGCTCAGTCCCTCGTTGGTGGTGGCGTGCCCGGTGGCGCGCACCCCGGCCGTCAGGGCGCTGGTGTCCGTCCAGGTGACGGTGGAGCCGTGGACGCTCCCGCCTCCGGCGTCGACGACGGCGCCGGGGAAGGTGATGGAGACGCGGGCGTCGACGACGCCGGCTAGCGAGTCCGTCGGGGAGCTCGTCGCCTGCGGGGCGGCCTGCTCTGCCGCGCCCGTGCCGGGGGAGGGGGTGGCAGGGGCGCTGGCTGCGTCGTCGGGCTCCTGGGTGGGGGCGGCCGGGTCCGCGCCTCCGGTGACGGAGGCGGCCAGCCCGGTGAGGTCGACGACGTAGAGGTCGCCGTCGCGGGTGACCAGGGCTGCGGTGCCAGTAGCCTCAGAGGACTGGCTTACCTCCACCCCGCGGATGGTGACGCGGCAGCCTGGCCCGGCGTCGTCGTCGGCCGATCCGATGCTCTCGGCGCTTACTGTCCCGGAGGAGGAGCCGACCAAGGAGGGATCGGCCAGGCTCGAGCAGTCGGTGTCTGCGGACAGGACCGTGCCGGTGGTGTCCCGCATCTCCAGGGTGACGTCGTAGGTGCCGGAAGGCGAGATTGTCATGTCCATATGCGCTGTGCAGCTGGCGAGGGCGAGCATGAGCGGGACCATGGTCGCAGTAGCGGCGAGGCGACGGCGTCGCCCCTGCGGCCGGCGTCGAGCAGGGTGGTGGGCGAGGCGGTGGTCGTGCAGCACGGCATGACGCTAACCCAGGCTGCTTCACTCGTGGCGGAATGCGGTGCGCCGGGTCTGTGAAGCAGGTGAAAGCCTGCGATGTGGCGGAAATCACCAGCGAGGCGGGAATGGGGTTGGGACTTTGGGACCTAAGGGGACGTGCCCTGGGCGCGGGGTTGAGAGAGGATAGGTCCGACAACCAAAGTCACACGAACCCATGAAAGGGACTCCCATGACTGTGTCTGCGCAGGATGTCCGCGCCGCGGCCCCCGCAAATGCCCCTGAGGACGTCATCGACTTCGCCATCCGCCTGGCGGAGCTCGGCAAGCCCGAGAACGTCTACTTCTGCGACGGTTCCCAGGAGGAGTGGGACCGCCTGACCTCTGAGATGGTCGAGTCGGGCATGTTCACCCGCCTCAACCCGGAGAAGCGTCCCAACTCCTTCCTTGCTCGCTCGCTGCCCTCGGACGTCGCCCGTGTGGAGTCCCGCACCTTCATCTGCTCCGAGAAGGAGGAGGACGCGGGTCCGACCAACCACTGGTACGACCCGGCCGAGATGAAGAAGATCCTCAACGAGAAGTTCGACGGCACCTACGCCGGCCGCACGATGTACGTCATCCCCTTCTCCATGGGTCCGCTCGGCGGTCCGATCTCCCAGCTGGGTATCGAGATCACCGACTCCCCCTACGTTGTGGTCTCCATGCGCATCATGGCCCGCATCGGCACCAAGGCCATGGACCTCATCAACGAGGGCCGCACCTGGGTCCCGGCCGCGCACTCCGTGGGTGCCCCGCTGGCCCCGGGTCAGAAGGACACCACCTGGCCGTGTAACGAGGAGAAGTACATTACGCACTTCCCCGAGACCAACGAGATCTGGTCCTACGGCTCCGGCTACGGCGGCAACGCCCTGCTGGGCAAGAAGTGCTACGCGCTGCGTATCGCCTCCACCATGGCCCGCCGCGACGGCTGGATGGCCGAGCACATGCTCATCCTGCGCCTGACCGACGAGAAGTCCGGCAAGCAGTACCACGTCACCGCTGCCTTCCCGAGCGCCTGCGGTAAGACCAACCTCGCCATGCTCGAGCCCACCATCGCTGGCTACAAGGTTGAGACCGTCGGTGACGACATCGCGTGGATGCGTCCTGGCGAGGACGGCCGCCTGCGCGCCATCAACCCCGAGGCCGGCTTCTTCGGTGTTGCCCCGGGTACGTCCTACAAGACCAACCCGATGGCCATGGACACCATGAAGGCCAACACCATCTTCACCAACGTCGCTCTGACCGACGATGGCGACGTGTGGTGGGAGGGCATCGACGGCGAGCAGCCCGAGCACCTCATTGACTGGCAGGGCAACGACTTCACCAAGGCCGACTCTGAGGCTGGCAAGAAGGCCGCGCACCCGAACTCGCGCTTCACCACGCCTGCTTCGCAGTGCCCGATCATCTGCCCCGACTGGGAGGCTCCCGAGGGCGTCGCGATCGACGCCATCCTCTTCGGTGGCCGCCGCGCCTCCAACGTGCCGCTCGTTGCCGAGCAGTACGAGGGCGCCCACGGCGTGTTCATCGGCGCCTCCGTGGCCTCTGAGGTCACCGCTGCCGCTACCGACGTCAAGGCCGGCTCGCTGCGCCATGACCCCTTCGCCATGCTGCCCTTCTGCGGCTACAACATGGCCGACTACTGGGGTCACTGGCTGGAGATGCAGGCCAAGCTGGGTGACAAGTTCCCGAAGATCTACCAGGTCAACTGGTTCCGCAAGGACGAGAACGGCAAGTTCCTGTGGCCGGGCTTCGGGGACAACGCCCGTGTCCTGGACTGGATCGTGCGCCGTTCCTCCGGCGAGGTCGAGGGCATCGAGGGTGTCACGGGCATCTACCCCAAGTTCGAGGACTTCAACCTCGAGGGCGTGGACGTGGACAAGGCTGCCTGGGACAAGATGTACGACATCGACCCCGACGCCTGGGCTGCCGAGATGGACGACACCGAGGAGTACTTCAAGCAGTTCGGTGACAAGGTCCCGGCCGAGATCACCGCGCAGCTGGCGAAGTTCCGCGAGCGTATCGCTGCGGCGAAGGCCTGAGTGCTGGCTCACGCCGCGGCGAAGTCTGGTGGTAGACATCGCCACGTGCAGATTCCACCGACGGCGTAGTGCGGTCAGACGGTGCGCGAACACCGTTCATTGATCATTCACAGACAACTGGCGCCTCCGACTTTGGTCGGGGGTGCCAGTTGCTGTCTGGAGTGTTGCTAGGGCGAGGAAAAAGGAGGGTGAGGCATTCTCTGATAGGTCTCCATGATCCGTCTGATTGGGCGGTATTTCGCGGTTTTCTCTATGGGATACGACACCGTATCCGCTCCTTGACCCCCTGGATAAAGGCCTCGTAACGTCACGCCGTCCCACCCTGCGGACGAGGAGTGAAGTCCCTGCACAGGTTTCCCTCAGGGGTGACCGAGGCGGCAGTCCGCGAGACCTCGAACAGAGAGAGAACACTTGACTGATCTGAAAGGTCACCCGACTGAGGGTGGCGAGCTGCTCCCCAAGAAGAACCTGCTTGGCGCCTCGATGCGCCGCTTCAGCTTGGTGACCACCTCGGTCGCCACCGTCGCGCTGGTGCTTGGAAGTGGCATCGGTGGCGGCACGGCTTTCGCGGTGGACGCTCCGGCAGCGGCCTCGGCGGCCACCGCACCTGTGGTGCAGGGTGAGTCCGTCACCGTCAGCACGGCGCAGGAGTTCATTGACGCGCTCACGAAGGGCACGGCCCCCATCATCAAGATCGGCGCGAACATCGACCTCAACGACGTGCCGGGCGGATCGAAGACCGTTCAGAACGCGATCAACAACGCGGCGAGCAAGCGGAGCGTCCTCATTGAGTCCGCTGAGGGCGGCCGCTACACCCTCGACTTCGGCACCTACGCCTTCAACATGGGCACGGGCACGACGACCAGCCAGAACGTCACCGTCACCATGAAGAACCTGGACCTCTACGGCCAGAACTACTTCTCGATGATCTCCAACGCGGGTACCTACAACTTCGAGAACGTGACCTACACGGGCTCGCAGATGGTGTATGCCACCAAGGGTGACATCAACTACTACGGCAACGTCAAGGCCAAGTCGGTCGTCAGCTTCACCAACGCGGCGACGGGCAAGACCTACGACACCGCCAGCAGCGGCAACCAGCAGGTCATTCAGGGAGGCATGGCGATCTTCAAGGCCGGCAGACGTCACCCTGGCCACTGAGGCCGGCAACGTCCTTGAGATCGCGAGCGGCGGCTCCGGCGTCATCGTCGAAGAGGGCGCCAACGTCGCCATCGCCCCGCGCTCCAAGGTGCTGGCTGAGAATCCCACGAGCGGGGTTTCCTACGGTATCGACCTCAACGGCTCGAACCTCGTCGTCCAGCCGGGCGGGACCCTGAACGTCGACGCCAAGAACGTGGGCACCTACGGCGGCCGCATCATCAACCTCGGCACCGGCGCCACGATCAACGCCAACCCGTACTCGGCCTTCACGGTGGCCGTCCAGGGCGCAGGCAACCTCTCCGCCATCACCGTTGGCAGCGGCGCGACGCTAAACGTCAACCAGCCCGAGCTCTTCGACATCAACCTCACCCAGAACACCGGCACGAACACCTGGCTCGTCTCGAGCGGCACGGTGAACGTCAACAACTCGCGCCAGCAGTTCGACAGCGGCCAGTGGTCCGAGCCGATCAACGAGATGACGATCGGCTACACGCGCGGCCAGGCCAAGGTGAGCTCGCTCGAGTCCACGACCCAGGACGCCGAGAACGCCATCAAGGCCAACACCGACGGCAAGACCGCGAACCGTCTGACCTTCTCGAAGGCCGACGGCGCGGTGGACATCGTCGACGATGAGCTCGCGCTCTCCGACGACAACAAGCTCACCGGCCGGGTCACGGTCGACGACGGCTCCAAGGACACCCTCGACAACCAGACCGACGGCAGCCCGCAGGACGTCTACATCAGCGTCACGGTCAACACGCAGCAGGCGGCCAACAAGGTTGATCCCCGCCCGTACTGGCGTCAGGAGACCACGAATTACCAGGTGAAGACCGGTGCTGACGGCACGTTCTCCGTTGACCTGTCCCAGTTCGCCACGCTTCTCGAGGATGGCAAGACCACCATCGCCATCACGGCGACCAAGGACTTCATCGGCGACACCGCCTCCAAGACGGTCGTTGAACTGCGCGCGTAGAACAAGAAGTACGAGCCTATCGACGCGGACACCACGGTTGAGGCCGGCCAGAGCAAGCAGGTGTCGCCGACCTTCCAGAAGGACGGGCAGCCCTTTGTGGGCATCCCGACTGGCGCCTCTTTCGCCTTCGGTGGCGTGCAGACTCGTGCGGCCGGCGATGCAGTGCCGAGCTGGGTGAGTATCGACTCCACGACGGGAACGATCACGACTGCTCCTGGAGCAAACGACGTGGCGGACGACCCGTACACGGTGCCGGTCACCGTGACCTATAGCGACGGCACGATCGATAACGTCGACGCCAAGATCGCCGTCACCGAGAAGGCTGCCACCGACAAGGCTGGTCTTGCTGCGGAGATCGCCAAGGAGTCCGAGGTCAAGGGCGCCGACGGTTTCAAGAACGCCTCTCAGGAGAAGAAGCAGGCCTACAAGGACGCTCTGGCTAAGGCCGACGAGGTTCTCAAGGACTCTGACGCCACCCAGGCTGAGGTCGACGCCGCCAAGGACCGTCTCGCCAACGCCGCGGATGCGCTGAACGGCGAGGCCACGCACTTCGACGGCCTGATCAACGCCATCACGGACGCCAACACGGCCAAGGGAACCGACGCCTACAAGAACGCGTCCGATGACGCGAAGAAGGCGCTCGACGAGGCACTGGCCGAGGCCGAGGCCGTTCGCGACAACCCGAAGGCCACCCAGGCCGAGGTCGACGCCGCCAAGGAGAAGCTGGAGAACGCCCAGAAGGTGCTCGACGGCAAGGAGACGGACAAGTCTGGTCTCCAGTCCTCGATCAGCGACGCCAACGGTGCTCGTGGCGCCGACTCCTACAAGAACGCCACTGACGGGGCCAAGCAGGCTCTCTAGGAGGCTCTGAAGGAGGCTGCCGAGGTCAACGCGAACCCCAACGCCACCCAGGCTGAGGTCGACGCCGCGCTCAAGGCCCTCAATGACGCTTCCAGCGCCCTTGATGGCAAGACGACGGCGGACGGCAAGTCCGGTGAGAAGTCGGTGGGTGCTCAGCTGCGCAAGCTGGCCAAGACCGGTGCGCAGACCAGCTGGCTCTGGCTCTCGGCGCTGCTGGCCGGTTCCGGCGCGGTGCTGGTGAGCAAGCGTCGCCGCAAGGACGAGCAGGACGCCTGAGTCTGACCACTCCACAGGTCGTGAGCTGAGGGCTCGCGGCTAGACAGGGAGGCCACCCCGGATGGGGCGGCCTCCCTTCGTTGTGTCCTATTTCTTGTTGTGGATCTGTGCCGCCATCGTGCGGCAAGAGTGGGGTGTGGGGAGGGGTGCTACAGGGACTTCAGATGGGCCCGCTGTCGTGAGCCTTGGGGCATACTGTGAGATGCCGGACGTCGGCGATGACGCTTATATGAGCCTTTCGGCCTATTTTCCGGGGCGACACGCCGATGTGAGACCTGAGCCTCAGTTTTCACACCAGTAACAACTAGCGCTGCGGTACCACGTCTTGCTCAGTTTTACCTGAGCACGCACCCAGCGTGACCTATCCCTTCGTTCGTGCTCTGGTGCGGGAGGAACCTCCTCATCACGATCGTGAGGGACTCTCACTGTCAAGGAGAATTCACATAGCACACTCCAAGTCCATCGGGGCGGCCGCCGCTGCCGCCGCCCTTCTCATCGGGGGGCGAGCACCGCTGCTGCTGACGTCGACCCCGTCAACCTCTGCGACGCTCTGACCGTCGACGCCCCGGCTTCGGGTGAGGACGACCGGATCGGGAAGGTCCATCAGTATGTGGGTGACGTGGCCGAGGTAGAGGTCGCGGGCATCCCGGGCCGGACGAGCAACACCGAGATTGGCGGTTTCAGGCTTCCGCTCACGGCTTTCGACTACAGTGTCACGGTTACTGACATCATTGACCTTAGCCTGGTCGGTAAGGTAGCCAACTGCTCTGTTGAGGCTGTTGAGCAGATCAACTGGATCAACGTCGACTCGGTTCGCCCCGACTTCGATGAGGTTGCGCGTGGTCCGATCACCTTCCCGGCGGTCGACGATGGCGCCACCGTGGTCTACCGCATCATCGACAAGGTGAATGGCAGGGTCCTCCCCGGTTTCAAGGACACCTACAACGAGGGCGAGGTCGTTGAGGCTCCCAGCTCCCAGTTCGTCGTTACCGCTCAGGTGACTGGCCCGGAGAACGCCTTCTTCGAGGGATCCCAGGGTCAGCGCGGCCACCAGCCCTGGTGGGCGTTCCGGGGCCCCGAGTTCCAGCAGCTCGAGGAGGCGAAACCCGGCGTCACGTTCAGTGACGAGGACAACAGCGTGGCCCTCGACGCCGTTGAGGGCGCGGATGACTTCCTCGTCAAGGATGGCGAGACGCGCACCCTGATCGACCCTGCCGGCTACAAGTGGTCGGTTGAGTCTGGCGAGGTTCAGGTTGTGGCTGTTCCCAAGGATGGCTTCTACCTGCGTGACGCCGCCGGCAACACTGTTGAGGAGCTGACCTGGACGCACGTCTTCAAGGGTGAGGCTGAGCCGGCCCTGGGCGACTCCGAGTCCCCCAAGGGCGAGGAGACCAAGGACGCCGACAAGAAGGCTGACGAGAAGAAGGACGACGCTAAGAGGTCCGGCAAGAAGACCCTCGCCAAGACTGGTGCCGGCCTCGGCATCGCCGTCCTGGCCTCCGGTCTGGTCGGTTCCGGTGCGGTGCTCGCCCGTCGCCGCAACGCCTGATTCAGGCTTCTGTCACCTGTGACAGAACACCGTGAATAGGGCTCGGGGCCGGTAGGAAGACCTACCGGCCCCGAGCCCATTCTTTTCCCGTTCCAAGGAGACTCGCATGACTGAACCCCTACCTCCTTCTGCGTCCCCCGATGTCTCCGACGTCGAGGCTGACCACAGTCTTGCCGCTGAGACTGAGTCTGAGACTCCCAGCAAGCCGAGGTCTTGGCTGCTTATCTGGGGCATCGTGGCCCTGGTTGGCGCCGTCCTCCTCGCGGTATCGCTCGGATATCTCATCGTGGCTGGCAACGACACCCCGACGGTCTCCTCGGCTCCTGCTGCGGACGCCACGTCCATGACTGGCATCGGGACTGGGGCCATCTAGGCATTCGATGTGTGTCGGCCCCACCTGTTTCGCCGTCCGTGCGCCCAACCCCGCTACCCTGACCCTGTGAAGATCCTCCTTCTGGGCTCCGGCGCCCGCGAACACGCCCTCGCCCGTGCCCTCGCCGCAGACCCGCAGACCACCGAGCTCATTGCCGTCCCCGGAAACCCCGGCATCGCCGCCGTCGCCACCAACATCAAGGCGGACCCCACCTCGCCCACCGAGGTCACCCAGCTCGCCGTCGAGATGCAGGCCGACCTCGTCGTCGTCGGTCCCGAGGCGCCGCTGGTGGCAGGCGTGGCCGACGCCCTGCGCGAGGCCGGCATCCCCGTCTTCGGCCCCGGCGCCGAGGCAGCCCGCCTCGAGGGATCCAAGGCCTTCGCCAAGGAGGTGATGCAGGCCGCCGGCGTTCCCACCGCCGAAGCTGCCGTATGCACCACCCAGGCTGAGCTTGAGGCCGCCTTCGACCGCTTCGGCGCCCCCTACGTTGTCAAGGATGACGGGCTCGCCGCCGGCAAGGGTGTTGTGGTCACCGAGGACCGCGCCGCCGCCCTCGCCCACGGACTGGCCTGCCTGGCCAAGGAGGGTGGGCGCGTCGTCGTCGAGGACTACCTCGACGGTCCTGAGGTCTCCCTCTTCTGCGTCTGCGACGGCGCCACCGTCCGCCCCCTCGCCCCCGCCCAGGACTTCAAGCGCCTGGCAGACGGCGACGCAGGCCCCAACACCGGTGGCATGGGCTCCTACACTCCGCTCACCTGGGCGCCCGCGGACCTGACCGAGCAGGTCGTCGCCGAGGTCGCCCAGCCCGTGGTCGACGAGATGGCCCGTCGCGGCACCGCCTTCTCCGGCCTGCTCTACTGCGGCCTGGCCCTGACCAGCCGCGGCCTGCGCGTGGTGGAGTTCAACGTCCGCTTCGGCGACCCCGAGACCCAGGCCGTGCTCGCGCGCCTGACCTCCTCGCTGCCCCAGCTGCTCCTCGCCTCCGCCACGGGTACCCTCCACGAGGTCCCCGCCCCCACCTGGTCCGAGCAGGCCGCCGTCGACGTGGTCCTGGCCGCCCCGGGCTACCCCGGCACCGTCACCACCGGCGGGCGGATTACCGGGATCGAGGAGGCCGAGGCGCAGCCCGGCGTCCACGTCCTGCACGCCGGCACCGGACTGGATGACGACGGCGAGCTCGTCGCCACCGGCGGGCGCGTGCTGTCCGTCGTCGCCCTGGGGGACACGGTGGAGCACGCGCGCGCTCGTGCCTACGAGGCGCTGTCCCATATCCACCTCGACGGCGCCCAGTACCGCACCGATATCGCACTGGGCCGCTGATCCAGCACTGTCCGGTCTCACGAACTACGACGCCGTCGCCCGCCTCCTGCAAGGCGAGCGGCGGCGTCCGTGGCTTCCACCGGCTGCTTGTCGATCGTGCCGGGTTTGTGTCGGAGGGGCACTCTAGGATGGCCCTATGAGCGCGACCAAGCCTGTTATCCCCGCTGCCCCCGCCCTGCCTGGTTGGCAGCACCTGTCCTCCGGCAAGGTCCGGGACGTCTACGTCCCGGCGGATAACGGCCCCTGGGCGGGGAAGGACGTTCTCCTCGTCGTCGCCTCAGACCGCATCAGCGCCTATGACTACATCCTGTCCACCCCCGTCCCGGACAAGGGCAAGGTCCTTACCGCTCTATCTGCCTGGTGGTTCGAGCAGCTGGCGGACATCATTCCCAACCACCTGGTGTCTCTTGAGGTACCGGAGCAGGTCGCTGGGCGCGCCATGATCTGCCAGCGCCTGGAGATGTACCCGGTCGAGTGCGTGGCTCGTGGGTATCTCACCGGCTCGGGACTGGCCGAGTATCGCGCGGGAGGGGCGGTGTGCGGCGTCCCCCTGCCTGAGGGGCTGACCGAGGCCTCGCGCCTGCCGGAGCCGGTCTTCACGCCGGCCGTCAAGGCTGAGCTCGGCGATCATGACGAGAACGTGAGCTTCGAGCGTGTGGCTGAGATGGTGGGTGAGTCGGCCGCCTCCTCGCTGCGCGAGGTCACGCTGCGTCTGTACAGCGCCGCCGCGGACATCGCGCGCGAGCGCGGCATCATCCTGGCGGACACCAAGTTCGAGCTTGGTCGCGACGCCAGCGGCCAGATGGTTCTGGGAGACGAGGTCCTCACCCCCGACTCCTCTCGCTTCTGGCCGGCTGACGAGTGGGTGCCTGGGCAGGTCACACCGTCCTTTGACAAGCAGTTCGTGCGGGACTGGCTTACCGGACCTGACTCCGGGTGGGACCGCTCTAGCGGCCAGCAGCCCCCGGCGCTTCCGGACGACGTCATTGAGCGCACCCGTGCCCGCTACCTCGAGGCCTACGAGCGCCTGACCGGCCACGCCCTCGCCCTGTAACCCAGGACCGGCGGGCGGTGGTCACCGCCGCCCGCCGCGCTGCCCGCGGAGCTGGTGAGGTGGCGGGCGAAGGCGGGCGCCGTCGTCGCTGCTGCTGGTGCCCCGCTGGCTGGGCCTGCCGTGACCTGGCCGGGTAGGCTGGGCCCGGACCCTCTTCCGCCCACCCGCACCCAGGAGAACCGATGGGACGTATCGTCGTCGAGGTCATGCCCAAGCCCGAGATTCTTGACCCCCAGGGCAAGGCCGTAGTTGGGAGCCTGCCGCGGCTCGGATTCGACCAGTTCACCGCAGTGCGCCAGGGGCGTCGCTTCGAGCTGACGGTTGACGGCCCGGTCACGCAGGCTCACCTGGACGCCGCGGCCGAGGCGGCCGAGAAGCTGCTGTCCAACCCCATCATCGAGGACGTCGTCTCCGTTCGCGCTGAGGACGAGGGGGCCCAGGCGTGACCCGCATCGGCGTCATCACCTTCCCCGGCACGCTCGACGACGTCGACGCGCTGCGGGCCGTGCGTCTGGCCGGCGCAGAGCCGGTCTCCCTGTGGCACAAGGACGCTGACCTCCACGGCGTCGACGCCGTTGTGGTGCCCGGCGGATTCTCCTACGGCGACTACCTGCGCTGCGGTGCCATCGCGCGCTTCGCTCCGGTCATGGACGAGGTTATCGAGGCAACCGGCAAGGGCATGCCCGTGCTTGGCATCTGCAACGGCTTCCAGATCCTGGCCGAGGCGCACCTGCTGCCCGGCGCCCTGATTCGTAACGACCACCAGAAGTTCATCTGCCGCGAGCAGGGGCTGCGGGTCGAGTCCACTACAACAGCGTGGACCAACCTCTTCGAGGCTGGCGACGAGATCACCATCCCCATGAAGAACGGTGAGGGCAACTTCATTGCCTCGCCCGAGGAGCTGGACCGGCTGGAGGGGGAGGGCCTGGTGGTCTTCCGCTACACCGGCTCCAACCCCAATGGTTCGGCGCGTGACATCGCCGGCGTGCGCAACGAGCGCGGCAACGTCGTCGGCCTCATGCCTCACCCCGAGCACGCCGTCGAGCCGGGCTTCGGACCGGACTCTGCGGCGGGTCCGCGCACGGGTGTGGATGGTCTGAAGATCTTCCAGTCGGCCATCAGCGCGCTGGTCGGGGCCTGAGAGGTCTGCTGCGCCGCGCTTTGGCGATTGGTGCGTGTATCTGCGATTGGGGCGTGCTTCCCGGGCTCTGGGAGGCACGCCCCAATCGTGGAAGGCTGTTCTCAGAGGAGTGGCGCTTGGTCATTGCGCCTGGGGACTGCGCCGTCGTCCTCAGGCAGCAGCCTGGTCATTGCGCCGTGGGGAGGGAACCTAGCCACCGGCAGGGCCGCAGACGCAGCTTGTGATCGTGGGGGAGGCGCTGCAGGAGGTTGGCCACGATCTGCTCGGGGCGGCGCAGTTCCTCGGACCGCACGCGCATCACATCCCAACCGGCGCGGTGCAGCGCGTCTTGACGCTTCTTCTCCCCGTAGAGCACGTCAGCGTTCTCGCCGTCATACTTCATCTTGCCGTCGAACTCGATAGCGAGCATGAGGCCAGGCAGGGCGATGTCAATGAAGTAGAACCGCCCGTCAGCCTCGATCTGCTTCTGTAGGACGGGCTCGGGGAATCCGGCTGTGAGGAGGATGAACCGCAGCTCGCTCTCTCCCCAGGACTCTGCGAGCGGATTCAGTAGCCGCAGGAGCCGGCGCGCGCGAGCCTTACCGGGGCGGCGAGCCAGGCGTCTGAGGCGTTCGTCAAGCTCAACGCGTCTGATGTTCCACCTCTGCGTCGCCTCCTCCTCGTGGAAGCGCTGGGCGTCCACCATGATCCGGGCGAGCGAGTCGCCGATCGCCAGGGCGTCAATCGGGCGCAGGTCCAGCAGGCAGTCCAGCAGGGTGCTGCTGATGTCGGTCACTGGCAGGCCGGCAATATGGGTGACCGAGACGTCGTCGAGGCTGGTCTGCAGGCGGCGATGTAGACGGACGGGGCCGCTGTCCACTTCGTTGCTGGTCAGGCGGGTGCCGCTGCGGGGCGCCGAGCGCGTGCGTTTGCCGCCGTAGATGACGTCAGGCATGACGACGGTGCTGCGGTGCTGATGCGTGGTCTGGATCGTATGGATGTCAGGCTCGTGGCTTCGCAGGACGGCGCCGTGGAGGAGCGCGGCCGACTCATGAGACAAGGCGATGGTGCTGGGGTAGCGATCGACGACGGCGGCCAAGCGAGCCAGGGTCATCTCGCGACGTTGCTTCCACACAGGTGGGTCGGCGACGGGGAGGAGGTAGAAGCCCCGGGTGATGCGCACCGCCTCCGGTGGCGGCGAAGACGCCCATGCGGAGGTGGGCATGACGGCGGGCAGCGTGCTGGTGGTGAGAGGCGGCATGAGAGGTGTCCTGTCCGGTTGTGGTGGAGCCGCCTGCAGCATGCCCATGGTCGCCGGCACGACGCATCTGGGCCTGGCGAGGTCTGTGGATGACCCTGTCACGGGAGCCGCCTGTGGAGCCCGGGCGCATGGGAGGGGAGGGTGTGTGGTGAGGTTGGCGTTGAGGATGTGGGCGGTCAGCCTGGGCCAATGGGTGGGGAGGGTGCTCCTGCCGGATGTGGGACGTTCGGGCGTGCGTGTCGGGCTGGTGGGGTGGTGATTGTGGTGTGCTGTGGGTGATGTGTGCGTGGGGTTCTGATTGTGGCGTGCTCCTGGAGGCCTGGTGGGCGCTTGGCGGTCGTGGAAACACGTACCAATGGGCGCAGGGCTGGTCCTGCGGGGGATGCGTGGGTTGTTGGCGGTGGGGTGTCGGGGCCTCGGATCGGTTGGGTCCTTTGGGCGGGCCGCCGGCGTGCGCTGAGCAGAAGACCGGGGATACCCGGCCTCTTGCACTTAGTTAAGTAACTAAGGAAAGATTGCGCCTGGACGCACCGCCACTCTCGCTGACCTCGTCTCCGCCACGCCCGGCTTCTCGCCGCACCCGCTTCTTACCATCCCATTTCTTCTCGCCCACCACGCACCTGGCAAGGAGTCCCCATGCTCACCTCGACCACCCTCGACTCCGGCTGGCAGCTCAGCCTCCTGGACGGCCCGGTCCCTGCCGACCTCGCCGCCCGCCTCCGCCTGCCCGCCACCGTCCCGGCCACGGTCCCCGGCTGCGTCCACACCGACCTGCTGGACGCCGGCCTCATCCCCGATCCTCTGGACGGGGACAACGAGGAGCGGCTGAAGTGGATGTGGCGCTGCGACTGGCGCTACGCCACCACCTTCGACGCCGCCGCGCTGGCAGCGGGCGAGCACGCTGAGCTGGCCTTCGACGGGCTGGACACGATCGCCGTCGTCGCCTTCAACGGCACCGAGCTGGGACGCACGGACAACCAGTTCCGCTCCTACCGCTTCGACGTCACCCACCTGCTGCGCGAGGAGGGCAACGAGCTCGTCATCGCTTTCACCTCAGCCCTCAACGTCGCCGAGGAGCGCACCCGCCGCTACGGCGACTACCCCACCGCCTACCCCGTCCCCTTCTCTATGGTGCGTAAGGCCTCCTGCTCCTTCGGGTGGGACTGGGGGCCGATCACGATCACCGCGGGCATCTGGAAGCCGGTGCGCCTGGAGCGCTGGACCGGCTCGCGCCTGCGTGAGGTACGCCTGGGCGTCGACCTGCTGGGCGCCGGCGGTGAGCCGCTGGCTGCCCCGGTGACGCCCGGCCAGGCCGGGCTGGTCGGTGTGGCCCGCCTGACCGCCCAGGTCGAGCGGGCCGAGGGCGAGGCCCCCACGCAGCTCAGCTACGCCGTCGGCGGCCAGACGGTCACGGCCAGCGTGAGCGAGCCGGGCCTGAGCGAGGTGGTCCTGGAGGCGCGCGTAGCCGGGCCGCAGGCGTGGTGGCCGCGCGGCTACGGCGAGCAGCCGCTGTACGACTCGGTCCTGAGCGTCGGCGGCGAGCCGGCCTGGAGTCGCAAGGTCGGCTTCCGCCACATGGGGATCGACCTGAGCCCTGACGAGGTCGGCGCGCCCCTGCGCCTGCTGGTCAACGGCGAGCTGATCCTCGCCAAGGGCGTCAACTGGATCCCTGACGACGTCTTCTTCACTCGCGTGACCGCTGCCGACTACCGCCGGGCGCTGACCGACGCCGTGGACGGCGGCTGCAACCTCGTGCGCATCTGGGGTGGCGGCCTGTACGAGTCCGAGGACTTCTATGACGCCACTGACGAGCTCGGCCTGCTCGTGTGGCAGGACTTCGCCTTCGCCTGCGCCGCCTACGCCGAGGAGGACTGGCTGCGCGAGACCGTCCTCGTCGAGGCCCGCCAGGCGGTGGGGCGCCTGGGCGGCCGCGCGAGCCTGGCCCTGTGGTGCGGCAACAACGAGAACGAGACCGGCTACCAGAGCTGGGGCTGGAAGGAGCGTCTGGGGGATCGCGCCTGGGGGCTGGGCTACTACCGCGAGCTGCTGCCGGCGATCGTGGCTGAGCTCGACCCCACCACGCCCTACATCCCCGCCAGTCCTTTCTGCCCCGACCCGGCGGCCGAGGCCAACAACGACGCCGACGGTGACACTCACGTGTGGGACGTGTGGAACGATCTGGACTACCTCCACTACGCCGACCACGCCCCGCGCTTCGCCTCCGAGTTCGGCTTCGGTGGGCCCATGGCCTACTCGACCCTGCGTGCCGCAGTGCACGACGAGCCTCTCTCACGCGACGGCGCCCAGCTGGTCGTCCACCAGAAGGCGGACAACGGCTTCGGCAAGCTGCAGCGCGGCATCGACAACCACTTTCCTGAGCCGGTGGACTTCCGTCACTGGCACTGGGCTACCCAGCTCAACCAGGCCCGGGCCTTCCACTTTGGCATCAGTCACTTCCGCTCCCTCCAGCCGCTGTGCACCGGATCGGTGATCTGGCAGCTCAACGACTGCTGGCCGGTCATCTCCTGGGCCGTGGTGGACAGCGCGGGCGTGCGTAAGCCCGGCTGGTACGCCATGCGTCACGCCCACGAGGACCGGATGCTCGTGCTCCAGCCAGCAGGAGAGGGTAAGGCTCGCCTGGCGGCGGTCAACAACCTGCGCGAGCCCTGGCACACGCGAGTTCGGCTCGGGCGAGGGCTGCGTCATGGCGGCGAGGTGACCTGGGAGACGCTTGACCTCAGCGTGGAGCCGGCCTCCTCGACGGCGGTTGAGGTGGCGCTGCCGCTGGAGGCGGACAGCTTCCTTCTCGCCGAGGCCGACGGCGTGCGTCGGGCCGTGTGGTTCACCTCCACCGACCGCGAGGCCGGGCTTCCGGCGCCCCAGGCGCAGGTCTCGGTGGACCGGGTGGAAGGCGGCTACCGGGTCCAGGTCACGGCGCAGGTCCTCCTGCGTGACCTCGCGCTGACGGCTGATGAGGTGATGCCCGGCGCCGTCGTCGACGACATGTTGGTGACCCTCCTGCCTGGCGAGACGGCGACCTTCACCGTCCGAGGTCCGGAGCTGGCCGATCCTTCGGTGCTCGCCTCCTGGCCGGTCCTGCGCAGCGCCAACGACCTGGCCAGCTGAGCCGGCTGAGGCGCTGAGCCGGCCGGCTGCGGAGCCGGCTGGGCTACCTGGGCCGGTCGGCGCCGCGGGAGGGCGAGGCGGACAACGCCGTCCTCACCGCGGCGCCGACCGGCGCCACCGAGGCTCTCGCCAGCCACTGCCGTTGCGGGTGCGGCAGGCGGACCGGGGCCTCGCCGTCGTCCATGCGCAGCAGTGCCTGGGCGATGAGGCGGCCGAGCTCGTGGGAGTTGTCCGTCAGCGCGGCCACGGGCGGGTGCGCTAGGCGGCAGGACAGCGAGTCGTCCCAGACGGCGACGCTCAGCTGCTCGGGGACCGAGACTCCCATCTCGCGCGCGGTGGCGATGCCGGCCAGGACCATGGCGTCGTTGTCGTAGATGATGGCGGTGGGCCGCGGATCACGCTGCAGCAGGGCGAGAGTTGCCTCGCGTCCCGAGGCGGCGGAGTAGTCGCCCTCCAGCGTCGTCAGCTCCACGTCGTGCTCGATGGCGAAGCTGCGGGCGGCATCGCTGCGCACGCGGGTGTGAGCCAGCCTCGCCGGGCCGCTCACGCGCGCAATGCGGCGGTGCCCGGCCTGGACTAGAGGGGTGAGCACGCTGCGGGTCCACTCGACGTTCTCGCTCGTCAGCGCGCTCGCGCCCGACGGTGGAGTGTCGGCTCCGGCGTACAGGGTGCGCAGGCCCAGGCGCTCCAGCAACGCCGGGCGAGGGTCGTCGTCGAGCAGGTCCACGATAATGACCCCGTCCACGAAGCGCTCGCGGGCCCAGCGCTCGTAGGTAGCGACTTCTTCCTCCATGCTGGAGACCTGGTGGAGGAAGAGGATCACGGCGCTGCCTCGCAGGACCTCCTCGATGCCGTCGGTGACCTCGGCGTAGTAGGACTCGGCGGTGTACAGGCTGCGAGGCCGGTCCAGCACCATGCCCCAGCGGTGGGTCACGGTCGCCATGGGTGCTCCTTGGGCGTCGAGGGTGCGAGCAGGGCCTGATGAGTGCGATCCTTGCACTACAGCGGGCGCCCAGTCAGTCTAGAGCGCGCTGTGCCGTTGCGGAGGATGTGCCGGCGGCGGGATGGGCGTTGGGCGTCGGGACTTGACACGAAGACCCACGGACATGATGAGGGAGAGACGATGGCCAGGGGTGTGGACACCAAGGCGCTCGTCTTTGACCTCGTGCGCGCCTCAGGGCGGGCCTCGCGTGCCGGCCTGGCTGAGCGCACCGGCCTGACCGGCGCCACCATCTCGACCCTCGTGCGCCAGCTGATGGAGGAAGGGCTGGTCGAGGAGAGCGGCCGCGCGCGCTCGACGGGCGGCAAGCCCCGCACCTTCGTCCAGGTTGTGCCTGACGCGCGCTACGCCATCGGCATCCACCTCACGCGGTGCGACATGGTGCTGGTCCTCGCTAACCTCTTGGGGGCGGTGGTCGCGCGCACGCGCCGCCCGTGCGATCTGGGAAGCCACCAGTGGTCGCAGGCACTGACGCAGGCGGTGGACGAGCTGGTCATGGGCGCCGGGGTGCCGCGCGAGCGGGTGTTGGGTGCCGGCGTCGTCGGCTCGGACTCGGTGCGCGCGGAGATCCTGGCGAGCCAGCAGGCGCGTGACATCAGCCTGCTGGGGCGGCCCGTCCTGTTTGACAACGACGCCTCAGCGGCGGCGCTGGGGGAGTGGTGGGTCTCGCCGGCCGGCAGCACGGATGATGCGCTCGTGGTCTACCTGGGGGCCGGGATCGGCGGCGGCTACCTGGCTGGCGGCCGGCTGCGTCGGGGAGTCAATCAGGGCGAGGGCGAGCTCGGCCACGTGTGCGTGGACATGGCGGGGCCAGTGTGCTCGTGCGGCGCACGCGGATGCCTGGAGGCCGTGGGTGGGCCGGAGTCCGTGGTCAGGCGCGCCGTCGGCCAGGAGGACCTGGCACGTGCGGCCGGGCTCGGGCCGCAGCCCGGCGCGCGGGGGAGCGTGGAAGCGAACTTTGCGGCTGTGGCGCGTGTGGCTCAGGCGGGAGACCTGGCGGCGCAGAGGCTGCTGGCTGAGTCGGCGCGGGCACTCGCGGTGGCGGTGCGATCGGTGGTCAACGTCCTGGACGTGGCGACGGTGGTGCTCACTGGGCCGAGCGCTGGTGCTGCGGGTGCCTTCTACCTGCCGGTGCTGGAGGAGGAGCTGGCGCTGCGTTTTGGGGCGGGGTCTCGTGGGCTGATGGAGATCCGGCTGTCGCCCAGCTCGGGGACTGCTGCAGCGCTGGGCGCGGCGTCTCTGGTTCTCGACACGGCCGTGCGGGCGACTACGTAGCGGTGGTAGCGGTGCCACAGTGGACCGTCCACAGTCAGCCAGATGTGCTGTGGGAAAGTCCTCAGCACCGACGGTGCACGGCAGGTGAAGAGACGATCGTCCTGGGAGGTTCCAGGGGTGCGGGGATCTTGGCGTCGTTGCAAGGATCGAGAATCGCCAGCGCGGACGATGGCGATGTGCTATGAAGCGCTTGACTGAGGGAAACCGCGTTATTTCAACGATTTGACATGGTTGAGAATCGTGGGTACTGGCGGCCTGGGTGAGGTGTGCGGTGCGCCCGACGGCGCCTCCAGGTGCGACGGGGCGGGTAATCGGCAGGTAACCACAGGACGAGTGGCGTGATTTCCCCGCTCTGGGGATTCTGTGCACAAGGCTGTGGACAGAATCTGTGGATAAGTGCGTCGGTGATGGTGTGTGGCTGGGCGGGCTGGCTGGGTCTGGCCGGGGCTGGCTGCCCTCTCCTCTCGCTTTAGGTCGTGGACAGTCGGTTTGGTTGTGGCGGGGGTGGGGTTCGACTGTTGTGGGCCTAAGGCGACGGTGGTGGAGATGCGTGCCGGCGTCGGTTTAGGTCGTGGACAGTCGGTTTGAGGTCTCCGGGGTGGCCTGCTCCGTCGTCTCAGACCTAGAGCCACAAGTCGCGGACCGGGCGCGCGTTGCGCACGACGTCGGCAGGGAACAGCGACGTCAGACGCGCAGCGAGCTCGTGTGGCTTCTTGATCTCTGACCACTCGAAGCGTTCGATGCGCCACCCGTCGCGGCGCAGCCGCATCTCACGAGACTTCTCAGCGCGGAGGTCCTCGGATCCGCCGTACTTGACGTATCCGTCAAACTCCAGGTCTAGCTTGCGCGCCTCCCAACCCAGATCGAGGAAGAAGGTCGACGAGTCTTCCCGACTCTGCCAGCACAACTGAGGGACGGCCTCGGGCAAGCCGGCCGCGTGCACCGCCCAGCGCAAGATGCTCTCACCGGGGGATTCTGAGAATGGGCTCGCGATGGCGAGGACCGCACGTGCGCGGCGAAGTCCCGGCCGCCGTGGGTAACGCTCGAGCATGGCCAGAAGTGTGGCGCGCAGTTCCTCGGGTGTCGGGCCGAGGCAATTGCGTGTGAACCGGTCCGCCTCGCAGGTCTTGCAGAAGATGGAGTCAACGATGCAGATCGCCTCGCGCGCGGGCAGGTCGCAGGCGCAGTCCACCGCGGTCTGGAGTGGGTTGGTCACCCTGAGGCCGTCGACGACGTCGACCTCCTCCGAGCGAGGAAGCCGGGTGCTTCGCACGAGCGAGACCTTCCGTCCGCGGAACGTGTGGCCGTCCTCGGCGGTGTACGTCAACGTCGGCAAGGGGCGGCGACCGCCGGTGGGAACCTTCGGGACGGCGATATGAATGTCTGGCTCGGTCGTCAGGCAGGTGTATCCATGCGCGATCGCTGCGGCCTCGTGAGTCAGGCATACGGCAGACGGATGTGTGTGCAGCGCTGCGGCCGCTCGCGCAAGCGTTGCCTCGCGGAGCTGTTCCCACGGGGCGAGCCTCGGGGCGGGTTGGAGGTAGACGCCGCGCATGATCTTCACTGCGCCGGCCTCGACCATTGCTCGCGCGTCGTCGCGCAGGGTGGTCAGGGTCAGCCGCGGCACTGCTGGAGGAGGTGGAAAGGTGCTCATGCGTCCCAGCGTGCAGCGCGGTGGGGTGCGGAGGCCACAGCGCATGGTGAGGGCTGTGGATTGGGGTGTCACGGGAGGCGCCTGTGGAGCCCGAGCGCGTGTGTGGGTGAGGGGCGAGGGGTGAGGGGTGAGGCCGACGTCGGTTGAGGCCGGGAACAGTCGGTTTGGGTGTGGCGGGGATGGGGTTCGACTGTTAAGGGCCTAAGGCGACGGGGGTGTGGAGGTTCCGGGCTTACCTTGCGCGTCGGTTGAGGCCGGGAACAGTCGGTTCGGGTGTGGCGGGGATGGGATTCGACTGTTAAGGGCCTAAGGCGACGGTGGTGGAGGTGCGCGCCGGCGTCGGTTTAGGTCGTGGACAGCCGGCTGAGGGTGTGGCTGGTCGGGTTTGGTCGGGGCTGGCTGCCCTCTCCCCTCGCTTTAGGTCCTGGACAGTCGGTTTGGGTGTGGCGGGGATGGGGTTCGACTGTTATGGGCCTGAAGCGACGGGGTGGGCGGGGCTGGTTGGGTGGGTGTGGCCGGTTAAGGGCCTCAAGCGACGAGGGCAAGCCTCAGACTGCGGCCTGAGCGATGACGTTGAGAACCTCAATGAGGTGACGGTCGGGCAGGTAGTCCCGGCGCACCGCCTCGTGTGCCACCTCGCCCATCTCACGCGCCCGCTCGCTGAGCAGCAGCAGGTCGCGCACAGCCTCGGCCCACCCAGCGGCGTCGTCAGCAGCCACCAGCACGCCAGAGACCCCGTCCTCGATCTGGTCCTGGATGCCGCCAACCGCGCTGCCCACCACGGCAGCCTTCTTCCACATCGCCTCAGCCACCGTCAGCCCAAAGGCCTCCACGCGCGAGCGCTGCGTGACCACGGCGCTGACCCGCTGCAAGGCGTTGACGATCGTCGCGTTGACCTCGCGGTCAGAGGCCGGGATCGCCAGCACGTGGATCCGGCAGGCCACGGACTCCGGCAGGGTGGAGACCCGTTCCGTGATCTCCTCCAGGGTCCGTGCGGCTCCGGGCTCGCGCGCAGGATCGGGCGTGGGCCCGGCCAGGACCAGGTGCGCGTCACTCGGCAGGGTCTCGATCTGGGAGGCAAAGGCCTCAACGAGCTCCAGGCCGCCCTTGAGCGGATCCCAGCGCTGGACCTGGGTCACTACCCTGGTGCCCTCGGGCACGGGCGTGCCGGCGGCGGGCGCACTCGGGGCATCGTCGCCCAGGCCGCGGAAGGCGTCCGGCCGGCCGTCCTCGCGGATGAAGGGGACGGCGTCGAAGGGCGGCTGCCCGTCAAAGAACCCGGTCAGGCGCACCACCGAGGCGGCCTCGTCCATGTCGAGGACGCGGTTCTTGGGGGAGTCGGGGTTGATCGAGGGGGCGACGACGGCGCAGCGCTCCTCCTCGGCGTAGGGCGGCAGGTACTCCGCGCGCGAGGCGACGAGGAGGTCGGCGTCCTCGAGATAGCGGTCGAGGAAGGCCCAGGCCCGCTGCCCCTCTTCCCCAGCGTCGGTCGCGCCCACGTGGCACCGCCAGATGACGGTGGCTCCGGCCTGGCTGAAGGCGCGGGAGAGACCGGCGGTGGCCGGGTCGTGAAGGATGACGACGTCCCCCTCGCGCACGTCCTCCACCACGTTCTCCGCGTTGGAGGCCAGGACGTGCTCGTAGAGGTCCCGCTGCTTGTCGGCCAGCTTGCCACCGTCGCCGTGAGAGCCGTGGAGGGCGGCGTTGAGCCGCGCGGTGACGGCCAGGAACTCGGCTGGGGCGTCGAGGGTGAGCCACCGGGCGTCGATGCCCAGCCCGCGCGCGTAGCCGACCAGCGGGGCCACGGTCTGGGCCGGTCCGGCCTCCGCAGCGGCCGACGGCGTCACGGTCCACACGGTGCGGCCGTCCAGCAGTCCGTGGGCTGCGGCGACGCCGTCGTGCAGACGGCGGATGGCGACCTCGTCGAGGTGGCTCTCCAGGTCCGACAGGGGCAGGGGTGCGACGTCGATGCTTCTCATGTCCCGATCCTGCCCCTCTTTTGTGTGACTCGCAGCACTTACGGGGAGTGTGTCGCAAGTTGCCTTACGGTGGATTTATCTGGCTCTCGTCATGATCTCTTCCGCGAGTGGCGCAGTGGCGCCACCTGGGTGGCTCCTGTGGCTGAAGGGCTGCTCCCAGCTGCCTGGCCCGCTCGTGTCCCATGACCTGATCCCGATCGATCAAAGGAATCTTCATGACTCAGACCCTCGACTCTCAGCAGGTACCTGTCCAGCAGGCCGTCGCTCCGAAGAAGTCGAGGAACACGGCCGCACTGCTCGCCTTCTTCCTTGGCGGGGTGGAAGCCCACAGCTTCTACCTCGGTCAGCAAAAGAGGGCAGGGGTGCACATCCTGCTCGCGATCCTGGGCTTCGGCTTGATCCTCATTGGCGCCCTCAATGCTGGCGCGGGCGTCAATGAGTACGGCCAGGTCATCAACTCTGACGCCGTGAGCACGGGAGGTGCCCAGGTGATGGGCGGTCAAGTCGTCCTTGCCGCCAACTCGGTCTATTCCTTCGTGGAGCTCATCCACATCCTCATCAACAAGGACCGGTCCCTGAGCTGAGTGACATTGGCCTGGCGGCGCGTGGCAGGTTCGCACTCATATCTGCCACGCGCCGTCGCTGAGACCTACGAAGGAAATCCACTCGCATGACGCAGAGCCCTTCCTCCCTACGCTCCTCCCTGGCTGGCGACCTGGCGTCGTGGCCGGCGCAGCGGCCGCACTCGGACGACGGCGCCCAGCAGCCCGCTGCCCAGCCGGTCTACGGCCAGCCCCACGCCGGCCAGGATCAGCTGCCCTACCCCGGCCAGGCACAGCCGCCCTCGGTGCAGCAGTACTACGGCCAGCCGATCTATGCCCAGCCGCAGCCCGGTGCCTACACCCCGCCCGTCCAGGCCGGCGAGCCCAAGTCCAAGTCCGTGGCGGCTGCGCTCGCCTTCTTCCTGGGATGGACCGGCGCGCACAGCTTCTACCGAGGCCAGCAGACTCGTGGCCGCATCCATGTGGTGCTGGCTGGGGCGTGCGGCGTCATGCTCTTGTTCGGCATCTACGTGATCGCGACGCAGACGGACGCCTACGGCGAGCTCCCCCCCCCGGGTGAGCGCTTCAACGCCGGAATGGCCCTCATGACGGTCGGCCTGCTTGGTGCCGTCAACGTCCTGTACGGTTTTGCTGAGTTCATCGAGATCCTCTTCAGTCAAGACGGTTCTCTGCGCTGAGATGACTCGCGGCACCACGGCCGCTCCACCACCAACTGCCCTTAAGACAACCGAAGAGGAAGGCCTCTCCGTGGCACAGACCCCTTACCCCCACAACTCCTCCCAGCCCTACGACCAGCAGGGCTACGGCCAGCCTCAGCAGCCATACGGCCAGCAGCAGCCTTACGGTCAGCCGGGCTACCCGCAGCCCTATGGCCAGCAGCCCTACAACCCGAACGCCAAGTCCAAGACCACAGCGGCGCTGCTCGCCTTCTTCCTGGGCGGGTTCGGCGCGCACAGCTTCTACCGGGGCCAGATGAAGCGAGGTGCTGGTCACCTTGCTCTCATGGTCCTGACGGTTCTGCTGTTCATCGTCGGCGTGGTCATGGCTGCCTCGCACACCGACGCCTACGGTCAGATCGCCGGCTCCGGGACGGTCCAGGTCGGCGACGCCGTCATCATGGCCAACCTGGTCGCCGGCGCCAACAGTCTGTGGGCCTTCGTCGAGTTCATCATGATCCTCGTGTCCAAGGACGGCTCGCTGCGCTGAGCCGCCCGCTCGCCGTCGTGAGGACGACGGCGGTGCCTGGCTGCGTCCCGCACCTCGCCTACCAACCCGCGTCAGCAGGCTGGTAGGCGAGGTGCTGTGTGCGGGGGTATCGACGTCGTCGGGCCTGGCGGAGGAGACGGAAGGCCGCCTCGAGGGCGCCGGCGAGCGAGGTGTGGCCGGCGGCAGGTATCCTCAGCCTTGGTCCATTCACCTCCTCGACCCCAGGAGCAGCCGCATGGCAACCGTGTCGTCCGAGTCCACCGTCCCCACCCCCGAGTCGGGCCTGGCCCCGCGGCCGGTCGAGCACCCTGACACCATTCAGGACGCCGCGGCGACCCCGGACCAGGAGATGCCCTACCGCGAGCTCGGCCTCAAGGACGAGGAGTACGCCTCCATCAAGGAGCTGCTGGGGCGCCGTCCCACCAACGCCGAGCTCGCCATGTACTCGGTCATGTGGTCCGAGCACTGCTCCTACAAGAGCTCCAAGATCCACTTGAAGCAGTTCGGTACCAAGGTCACGCCCCAGATGAAGGAGCACCTGCTGGTGGGCATGGGCGAGAACGCCGGCGTGGTGGACATCGGTGACGGCTGGGCCGTGACCTACAAGGTCGAGTCCCACAACCACCCCAGCTTCGTTGAGCCCTACCAGGGGGCGGCCACCGGCGTGGGCGGCATCGTGCGCGACATCATCTCCATGGGAGCGCGTCCCGTGGCCGTCATGGACCAGCTGCGCTTCGGCGCGGTGGACCACCCGGACACCGCACGCGTGGTCCACGGCGTGGTGGCCGGCGTGGGCGGCTACGGCAACTGCCTGGGACTGCCCAACATCGGCGGCGAGACCGAGTTCGACTCCTCCTACCAGGAGAACCCGCTGGTCAACGCTCTGTGCGTGGGCGTGCTGCGCCACGACGACATCCACCTGGCCAACGCCTCGGGCGCAGGCAACAAGGTGGTCCTCTTCGGTGCGCGCACCGGTGGGGACGGCATCGGCGGCGCCTCGATCCTCGCCTCGGAGTCCTTCGAGGACGGTATGCCGGCTAAGCGCCCCAGTGTCCAGGTGGGTGACCCCTTCATGGAGAAGGTCCTCATCGAGTGCTGCCTGGACCTGTTCGCCCAGGACCTGGTCCTCGGCATCCAGGACCTCGGCGCCGCCGGTATCTCCTGCGCCACGAGCGAGCTGGCCTCCAACGGCGACGGCGGCATGCACGTGGACCTGGAGAACGTGCTGCTGCGTGACCCCACGCTGACCGCTGGTGAGATCCTCATGAGCGAGTCCCAGGAGCGCATGATGGCGGTCGTGGCTCCTGACAAGCTCGAGGCCTTCATGGAGGTCATCGCCAAGTGGGACGTTGAGGCCGCGATCATCGGTGAGGTCAACGGCTCGGGCCGCCTGACCATCGACCACTTCGGCGAGCGGATCGTGGACGTCGACCCGCGCACCGTCGCCCACGAGGGCCCCACCTACGACCGTCCCTACGCCCGCCCGGCATGGCAGGACGACCTCAACGCGGACACCTCCGAGCGCCTGGCACGCCCCGCCTCCGCCTCCGAGCTCGCGGACCAGGTGCGCGCCGTCGTCACGAGCGTCAACCAGGCCTCGACCTCCTGGGTCACCAGCCAGTATGACCGCTTTGTGCGCGGTGGCACCGCCCTGGCTCAGCCGGACGACGCCGGCGTCATCCGCGTGGACGAGGCCACCGGCCGGGGCGTGGCGATCTCCACTGACGCCAACGGCCGCTTCACCAAGCTCGACCCGACCACCGGCGCCGCCCAGGCCCTGGCCGAGTCCTACCGCAACGTGTGCACCGTGGGCGCCACGCCGCTGGCCGTCACCGACTGCCTCAACTTCGGTTCCCCGGAGGACCCCGACGCCATGTGGCAGCTGGTCGAGGCCATCACGGGTCTGGCGGACGCCTGCCAGGTCATGGGGATCCCGGTGACCGGCGGCAACGTGTCCCTCTACAACTCCCACGGCAAGGTCAAGGGGCTCATCGACTCCTCCATCAACCCCACCCCGGTGGTCGGGGTCCTGGGCGTCATGGACGACGTGCGCCGCGCCAACCCCTCGGGCTGGTTCGAGGAGGGCCTGGCCGTCATCGCCCTGGGCGCCACGGCCGATGAGCTGGACGGCTCGGCCTGGACTCGTGTGGTCCACGACCACCTCGGTGGCTTGCCCCCGCGCGTGGACCTGGAGGCCGAGATGGCGCTGGGTCGGGTGCTGCTGGCCCTGAGCCAGGCGGACGGCCCGGACGGCGAGAAGATCGTGCGCGCTGCTCATGACGTCTCCAACGGCGGTCTCATCCAGACCCTCGTGGACTCGGTCCTGCGTCACGGCGTGGGTGCGAGCATCAACCTGGCCGGCCTGGAGGGCCGCGACGAGGTGGATGACTTCACCGCCCTGTTCTCCGAGTCCGGCGCCCGCGCCGTCGTCGCCGTGCCCGAGGGCGCGGTGGCCGTGGTGGCCGCCGCCGCTGAGGCCGAGGGCGTGGCCTGGACCCGCCTGGGGACCACGGGCGGCGAGCTGCTGACGGTCGTTGGCTCAGACCTGCTGTCCGACGGCGCAGACGGCCAGCCGCTCGCCCTGGACCTGGCTGAGCTGCGCGAGGGCGTTGAGGCGACGCTGCCGGCGCTGTTCTGACCCAGCCCGTTCTGTGGCTCTGAGAGAGCGGCTCTGGGAGATCTGTCCACCGACACCTCCTGCTTGCGGACCGGCCCTTGCGGACACGGCCGACGAGCAGGAGGTGTCGCTTGCTGTCGCCAGGTGAGCCCGCTGACCTCGTTGACGGGGCCTGGGAGTGCCTGGATGGGGAGCGAGGACGTTCCTAGCCTGGCGCTGGCGCCAGCCGAGGGTGCTGGTGGGGAAGGAACCGATCATGACCGCGACCGCTGACGAGGCCGTCTTCGAGGCAGACAACGTCTTTGGCAAGGGTGAGCCCAACACCGCCTACGCCCAGTTCTTCACGGGAAACAGCTACCTGAGGTCCCTCGTGACGGACCCCGACTGCGTGGTTGGGGTTGCCAACGTCACCTTTGAGCCGGGCTGCCGCAATAACTGGCACATCCACCACGCCACCTCTGGTGGAGGCCAGGTGCTCATCTGCACCGTGGGCTCGGGCTGGTACCAGGAGGAGGGCAAGGCGCCGGTGTCCCTGGAGCCGGGGACGGTCGTGTTCATCCGTGCCGGCGTCAAGCACTGGCACGGGGCCAAGGCGGACTCGTGGTTCTCGCACATTGCGCTCGGCGTGCCTGGGGAGAACACCTCTAACGAGTGGCTGGAGCCGGTCGACCCTGCCCATGACGACGCCCTGGCCTGAGGGTGTCGCATGGGCCATTCGCTGAGATGTTTCATCTCAGTTTCCGGCCACGTGGGAACATATGAGTGGCGCGGGGAAGCCGCTCGCCCGATGACGTGCTCCCGGTGCCGTACACGCTGACCGAAGGAGTCCCACCATGCAGGACGTTGTCGAGAAGGTCTACGAGCAGGTCGTGGCCCGTAACCGCGGAGAGTCCGAGTTCCACCAGGCCGTCCGTGAGGTGCTGGAGTCACTGGATCCCGTCATCGCCAAGCACCCCCACTACGCCGAGGACGCCCTCCTGGAGCGCATCGTCGAGCCGGAGCGCCAGATCATGTTCCGCGTGCCGTGGGTGGACGACGCCGGAGCGGTCCACGTCAACCGCGGCTTCCGCATCGAGTTCAACTCCGCGCTCGGCCCCTACAAGGGCGGGCTGCGGTTCCACCCCTCCGTCAATGCCGGCATCATCAAGTTCCTCGGCTTTGAGCAGATCTTCAAGAACTCCCTGACCAACCAGGGCATCGGCGGCGGCAAGGGAGGCAGCGACTTCGACCCGCACGGCAAGTCCGACGCCGAGGTCATGCGTTTCTGCCAGTCCTTCATGACCGAGCTGTCCCGTCACATCGGCCCGAGCACGGACGTGCCTGCCGGTGACATCGGTGTGGGTGGCCGCGAGATCGGCTACCTGTTCGGCCAGTACAAGCGCCTGCGCAACTCCTACGACGCCGGTGTCCTGACCGGTAAGGGCCTGGCCTGGGGCGGCTCCCTGGTGCGTACCGAGGCCACCGGCTACGGCACGGTGCTCTTCGCCCAGTCGATGCTGGCCACCAAGGGCCAGACCCTGGAGGGCAAGAAGGTCGCGGTCTCGGGCTCGGGCAACGTGGCGATCTACGCCATCGAGAAGGCCCAGCAGCTCGGCGCTACCCCGATCACCTTCTCGGACTCCTCGGGCTACGTCGTCGACGAGGCGGGCGTGGACCTTGACCTGCTCAAGCAGGTCAAGGAGGTCGAGCGCGGCCGCGTGGCCGACTATGTCTCGCGCCGCCCGGGCTCGCGCCTGGTCACCGAGGGCCGTCCGTGGGACGTGCCGGTGGACGTCGCCCTGCCCTGCGCCACCCAGAACGAGCTCGACGGCGACGACGCGGCCACGCTGCTGCGTCAGGGCTGCGCCGTCGTCGCTGAGGGTGCCAACATGCCCTCCACCCCTGAGGCCGTCGAGGCCTTCCTGGGCGCGGGCATCCTCTACGCCCCCGGCAAGGCCGCGAACGCTGGCGGCGTGGCCACCTCCGCCCTGGAGATGGAGCAGAACGCCGGACGCACCCGCTGGGACTTCGCCACCGCCGAGGAGAAGCTGACCGCCATCATGGCGGACATCCACGACTCCTGCGTCGCGGCCGCCGAGGAGTACGGCCGCCCGGGTGACTACGTGCTGGGCGCCAACGCCGCCGGCTTCACCCGCGTGGCTGACGTCATGATCGCCCACGGCATCGTCTGAGCGGGCGCAGAGCCCGAGAGCCTCCCTGACAGGACCAGTCCCTGCCGGCACCACCGAGCACCCTCACAGCGTTGGCTGTGGGGGTGCTCGGCATGCGCTGGCCGCGCACCCAGGTCAGGTGGAGGAGACGGAGAGGGGCACGGTAGGAGAGTGACAGCTTCGTGAACACTCGTGCGGCGCCCTAGGCACGGGGCTGGCGGGTGCGTAGTTTGGTGGTGATCCCTGTCCCCACTCACTAGGACCTTCCATGCGTCTTCTCTCACGCACGACGACGAGCCTCGCCATCGCGGCGCTGGCCGTCATCGGTCTGCTCGGTGCAGGCGGTGTGCTCGTAGCGCGCCGCCGCGGTGGCGAGGACACCGGCGAGAGCACTGGCGAGGGCGACTCCCAGGAGTGAGTCACCTGCCTGCTGGGCGTGCTGTACCGGACTAGCCGGGTCGGCGCGCCCAGCAGGCCGTTGGGGCGCCGGGTGGGACGCAGGCGTACCCGGCAGGCCGCTAGGCTCGCGCTATGGCAGCACGACGACGCATCGACATCTCTGCTGGGGCCCAGGCCGTGCGTGAGTGGGCGAGTGCCCAGGACGCGGCGGACTGTGACGGGGGAGCACCGCAGGCGGCAGGTCCCTCGCAGGGCCAGGGGTCGCTGGCTGCCCGCTCGGCCCAGCGGCGCGTGACGGCGACGGCGGTGCGCTTCAGCCTTGAGGAGCTGGCGGCCTGCGCCCCCGGGCACGCCGTCGAGGTGCGCGTGCCACCCTTCGGCGCCACCCAGGCCGTGGCCGGCACGGTGCACCGGCGCGGGACACCGCCGTCGGTGGTGGAGACGGACGCCCAGACCTGGCTGCGTCTGGCCACCGGCCGCCTGGGGTGGGAGGAGGCGCTGGCCAGTGGGGCGCTGCACGCCTCAGGCGAGCGCTGCGACCTCTCGCCCTACCTGCCGCTCATGCGGGCCTGACCGAGGTTGCGGCACGCATGATTGTCACGCTTACGGCCAATCCCTCGCTGGACCGCACTGCCCAGCTGCCGACGGCGTTGGTACGCGGGGAGGTCAACCGCGTCGCCTCGGTGACGAGCCAGGCAGGCGGCAAGGGGCTCAATGTTGCCTGGGTGCTGGCGGCCGCGGGCGTGGAGACGACGGCGGTGGTGCCCGTGGGACCCGGGCCGCTGGGGCCGGCGTTGGAGACCCTGGTGGGCCCGCACATGCGTATCCGGCAGGTCGAGGTCTGTGGTGCCACCCGAGTCAACACCGCGATCACCGAGGCTGACGGCACCACGACCAAGCTCAACGAGCCCGGGGCACGTCTGAGCCTGAACGAGCAGGAGGCGGTTGAGGAGGCTGTGGTGGAGCAGGCCTCGCGGGCGTCGGTGACCTGGGTGGTGCTCTCCGGCTCCCTGCCGCCGGGAGCGCCACAGGACTGGTACGCCCGGCTGATCAGAGCCCTGAGGGCGCGGGCGCCGCAGGTGCGGATCGCCCTGGACACCTCGGACGCGGCGTTGGAGGCGGTGGCGCAGGCCTGGCCGCAGGCGGCTCCTGACCTGCTCAAACCCAATGGGTACGAGCTGGGGCAGCTGGCAGGGCTCAGTCGTGAGACAGTCTGGGCGTTGGAAGAGGATGCTGCTGCGGGCAGCTGGGCCGGCGTGCTGGAGGCGGCTGGGCGGCTGCGCGCTCGCGGGGTGGGCCGGGTGCTGGCAAGTCTCGGGGCGGCGGGCGCCGTGCTGGTGACGTCGGAAGGCGTCTGGCGTGCTCAGGCTCCGCAGGTGCGCGTGCGTTCAACGGTTGGTGCTGGTGACTCCTGCCTGGCTGGATACCTGCTGGGGCAGGTGCGTGGGCGGAGCGAGGAGCGCAGCCTGGCGGCGGCGGTGGCTTATGGCAGCGCCGCCGCGGCCCTACCGGGCACGCAGCTGCCCAGGCGGCAGGACCTACCCTCCTTCCTAGGAGCAGACCCCTTGCTATCGGGGTTTTCCGTGCAGGACCGGGGGTTTGAACCGGCATAGACCACGGTCCCACACACAAAACCACGGTTTCGATGGTGGGTGGGGTATGCCCGGCAGCACAGCCGCGAAGAGGATGAGCGGGCCACAGTATGGGAGACTGTGGCGGTGAGCCTTGGCGAGAGCATGCAGTCCACCCGCCCCGCGCCGTTGTCAGTCCTCCCGGATCCGCAGACGGCTGCCCCGACCTCCCCAGCCATTGACCTGACCCGCGAGCTGGAGCCCGCGCCGCGCGAGGAGTGCGGCGTCTTCGGCGTGTGGGCGCCAGGTGAGGAAGTCTCCCGCCTGACCTACTTCGGCCTGTACGCCCTGCAGCACCGCGGCCAGGAGGCGGCCGGCATCGCGACCTCGGACGGTTCCCACATCCTCGTCTACAAGGACCTCGGCCTGGTCTCCCAGGTCTTCGACGACCGCGCCCTGTCCAGCCTTACTGGCCACATGGCCGTCGGCCACGTGCGCTACTCGACCACCGGCGCCACCACCTGGGAGAACGCCCAGCCGATGCTCGGCCCGGTGGCCGGGTCCACCCTGGCGCTGACCCACAACGGCAACCTCACCAACACCCGCGAGCTCATGGACGCCGTGCGCGCCACGAGCGGTGAGGACCTCACCGGCGAGCTTGGCCGCGGTTCCTCCACGGACACCGCCGTCATCGCCTCCCTGATGAACCTCATCTCCGAGCGCGGCAGGCTGGAGGGGCACGACGACGTCGCCGACCTAGAAGCCACCGGCCTCTACCCCGACGGCGTCCCCGAGTCCGCCGCCCAGGCGCCCGAGCCCCCGCTCAGCGTCGCCGAGACCGCGCGCCGCGTCCTGCCGATGCTGCGCGGTGCCTTCTCCCTGGTCTTCATGGACGAGCACACCCTCTATGCCGCTCGCGACCCCCACGGCGTGCGTCCCCTGGTCCTGGGCCGCCTGGAGCGCGGCTGGGTCGTGGCCTCGGAGACCGCGGCCCTGGACATCGTGGGCGCCACGGTGGTCCGTGAGATCGAGCCCGGCGAGTTCCTGCAGATCGACGCCGACGGCGTGCGCTCCAGCCGCTTCGCCGTCACCAACCGTGCGGGCTGCGTCTTCGAGTACGTCTACCTCGCCCGCCCGGACACGAAGATCGCCGGCCGCTCGGTCATCGCCGCCCGTAACGCCATGGGCGCGGCCCTGGCCCGCGAGCACCCGGTGGAGGCGGACCTGGTCATCGCCACCCCGGAGTCCGGGACCCCGGCGGCCATCGGTTACGCCCAGGCCTCCGGCATCCACTACGGGCAGGGCCTGGTCAAGAACGCCTACGTGGGACGGACCTTCATCCAGCCCACTCAGACCCTGCGCCAGCTCGGCATCCGACTCAAGCTCAACCCCGTGCGCGAGGTCATCGAGGGCAAGCGCCTCGTGGTCGTCGACGACTCGATCGTGCGCGGCAACACCCAGCGTGCCCTGGTGCGCATGCTGCGTGAGGCCGGCGCTGCCGAGGTCCACATCCGCATCTCCTCCCCGCCAGTGATGTGGCCGTGCTTCTACGGCATCGACTTCGCCACGCGCGCCGAGCTCATCGCCACGGGCATGAGCGTGGACGAGATCCGTGAGTCCGTGGGCGCGGACTCGCTCGGCTACCTCTCGGTGGAGGGCATGGTGGAGGCCTCCGGTCAGAAGGCGGACGACCTGTGCATGGCCTGCTTCACCGGCTCCTACCCGGTCAAGCCTCCGGTTGAGGGCGTGCCGATCGGTACCCTCCCGGTCTCGCGCATGCCCTCGGTCTACCGACGCCGTCACGACGCCGCCCCCGTGCGCATCGACGAGGTGACCCGGCCAGACCTGGCCGCTGGAAGCCCCCAGCCCACCAGCCCGTCCTCAGCCAGCCCCGCCTCCGCCGCATCCCAAGGAGAGACCCGATGAGCCAGACCCCCAACCCCGCGCCCGCCGCTGACGAGCAGGGCATCACCTACGCCTCGGCCGGCGTGGACACCGCCGCCGGAGACCGCGCGGTGGAGTTGATGAAGGCCTCCTTGGCTGCCACGATGACCCCCGCCGTGGTCGGTGGGGTCGGCGGCTTCGCCGGGCTGGTTGACGTCTCGGAGCTGCGTGAGTACCGCCGCCCGCTGCTGGCCACCTCCACTGACGGCGTGGGCACCAAGGTCGCCATCGCCCAGGCCCTCGACATCCATGACACCATCGGCCAGGACCTGGTGGGCATGGTCGTCGACGACATCGTCGTGGTCGGGGCCACCCCGCTTCTCATGACGGACTACATCGCCTGTGGCCACGTGGTTCCCGAGCGCATCGCGAACATCGTGCGCGGTGTGGCGGACGCCTGCGCCGCCGTCGGCACCCCGCTGCTAGGTGGCGAGACCGCCGAGCACCCCGGTCTCATGGCTCCTGACGAGTACGACGTCGCAGGCGCGGCCACCGGCGTGGTCGAGGCCGACCGCATGCTCGGCGCCGAGCGCGTGCGGGCCGGGGACGTGCTGGTGGCCATGGCCTCCTCCGGACTGCACTCCAACGGCTACTCACTGGTGCGCCGCGTCGTCGAGCATGCCGGCTGGGGGCTGGAGCGTGAGGTCCCGGAGTTCGGGCGGACGCTGGGCCAGGAGCTGCTGGAGCCCACCGCGCTGTACACGCGCGTGTGCCTGGCCATGATCAACGCCCTGGACACCGGCGCATCTGCCGGCCCCGTCCATGCCCTGTCCCACGTCACCGGTGGCGGCCTGGCCGCCAACCTGGCCCGGGTCCTGCCGGCCGGGCTGGTCGGGGACGTCAACCGTGCGTCCTGGGTGGTGCCGCCGGTCTTCGACGTCGTGCGCCAGCTGGGCGCGGTGCCGTGGGAGGACCTGGAGGGCACGCTCAACCTGGGCGTGGGCATGGTCGCCGTCGTCGCCCCGGAGGCCGCCGAGGCGGTCATCCGCGTGGCTGAGGGCTCGGGCATCTCCGCCTGGGTGCTGGGTGAGGTCCACGAGGCAGCCGGCTACGAGGTCTCCGGGCGACTGGTCTCGGGCACCAAGGGCGTCGACGGCGGAGCCGTGGACATCTTCAGTCAGTACCGCACGGCCTGATCGGCCTGGCTGCGCTGGCAGCAGCATACGGTGGGGCCCGCCAGGTTCTCCTGGCGGGCCCCACCGCACTGCTATGAGGAAGAGGTGCTACTTGCCTGCGTCGGCAGAGCTGGTGCCCCAGTCGTCCTCATCGTCGTCAACGTTGTACTTGGAGGCCAGCTCCTCGTAGTCGATCTCGTCGTCGTCAGTCTCCGCGCCGCTGGACGCACTGACGAGCTCACGCTCGAGCGCCGCGTAGTCGGTCTCCGGGCTGAAGTACTTGAGCTTACGAGCGACCTTGGTCGCCTTGGCCTTCTGACGGCCGCGCCCCATAGGCTCGACCCCCTCCAACAATCTCTGGGCGCGCTGGGCGCGCTTCACTTGGGCAAATGTGTCGTAGGCCGAGCCTACAACGGACCGATAGGTGAACACCATTCGGAGTCATTAGTGGTTGACGTGGTTCCAGCCACGTCAACCAGGCACGTCCCCGCGCGGCGGGCGGTCCAGACCCACCGCGGGCGGCCTGCGGCCTAGCGCGCGCCGCGTCGAGCGATCGCGAAGCCCGCCGCCACGGCTGCTGCCAGGCCGGCGCCGGCAACGGCCAGGGCCTTGAGCGCCTCCGGCTCGCCCTCGCGCGCCTCGGACACGGTCTGGCTGGCGCGTTCGCGCAGGTCGGTGCCGAGGTCTCGCAGGGACTGCCCGAGCTCGCGGGCGCTGGCCTTGACCTCCTGCGCCGCCTCGCGCACCTGCGCGCTAGGGGAGATACGGTCAGCCAGGGCGTCCACGCTCGCGGCGAGGTCGGCCCGCGCAGCAGCCAGCCGCGCCTGGATCTCCTCGGGCGTCTCCTCGTGCGCCGTCTGCTCCTGGCTCATGAGCGCAGCGCCTTGACGACGGCGTACAGGCTCAGGCCGGCCAGCGCGAGGGCGGCACCGGTGACGATCGCCAGCGAGCGCGGGTCGCCGTCGGCGGCGTCGTCCAGCAGGCGACGGGCGCGGTCGGCCGGGCTGGCTGCGCCCGCTTGGCCGGAGGAGCCCAGCTCGTCGACGGCGTCCTCAGCCTTGTCCCGGGCGGTATCGGCAGCGTCCTGCGCGCGCTCCTTGAGCTCGGCCAGGCCGGCGCGCACCCGCACCTTCGCCTCGTCGGCGGCCTGACGCGCCTGGGCCTTGAGCGAGGTAGGAGCCAGGCGGAAGCCCAGGTCCTCCAGGTCGCGGGAGAGCGTGCGACGGCGCTCGGCCAGCTGGGCCTCGATCTCCTCCACGGTCAGGGAGGCGGGTGCGGCAGCGGGGTTCTGGGCGGTCACTGGGCCTCTCCCTTCCTCAGGCCCGCCTGGACGGCGGTCTTGGCGGTCTCCAGGTCCTCCTTGAGACCGTCCTGCGGGGCCGGGACGTCCTGGGCTCCGGCCTGGAGCTTCTTGACGCCGACCAAGGCGAGGAAGGCGACGATGATGAGGATGACGACGGCGACGATGAGGTAGCCCGCCCACAGGGGCAGGGCGACGGCGATGGCGTGAGCGGCGGCGTCCAGCAGCAGGCCCAGCGCGTACAGGGCCAGCACGCCGGCGGCGGCGAGCAGGCCGATACCGGTCCCCATCCTGATGGCCATGCGCTTGCCCTTGGCCTTGGCCAGGTCGATCTCACCCTTGATCAGTCCAGAGACGTTCTCTGAGATGCGGGCGACGAGCTCGCCGAGCGTGGGCTGGGATGCCTCGCGCGGTGGTGTGGGGGGCAGGTTCTGGGACATAGAGGACCGACCTTCTTCTCACGATGCGACTGGCGACGAGATCGCCGGTGGGCACAACAGACATGCGAAGGCTATCGCGATCGGGCCGCCTGTGGGCGCTGGCGGGTGCTCGGCAAGGGACTTCTGGCGGACATCGGCCGGGACGCAGGCTCACAAGAAGTGCTGATGAGACTGATGGGTCCTGGTCATCCGCCGTTCATCTGTGCCCGGCACTGTGGTGCGCACGGGTGTGCAAGGACCGCGCGCCCGTCGGCGCCCTGCGCCGTCCCACCCCTGACGTCCCTGTGAGGAGTCCCTGTCATGTTCTCTGCGTCTGCGCGTCCACGCGCTGAACGACGCCGGCTGCGGCCCTGGGCCGGAGCGCTGGCTGCCAGCGTGCTCGCCCTGACCGGCACCGGCCTGGCCCTGCCGGCCACGGCTCACGCCGCCCCGGACGGCTCGAGCCTGGTCATCTCTGAGGTCTACACCTCCGGCGGCTCGGCCGGTGCCGCCTACCAGGACAAGTTCGTCGAGCTGGCCAACCCGACCGGAGCCGACCTCGCGCTGGAGGGCCTGAGCCTGTAGTACCGCTCGCCCAAGCAGAGCGCACCGGGCCTGGCCTCTAACACCTGTGCCCTGAGCGGGACGGTGAAGGCTAGGTCTGTCTTCGTCATCGCCGTCGGCAAGAGCAACGGCACGGTAGGCCAGGGCCGCCTCCTCACCTCTCCGGGCGCGCGCCAGCAGCTCGCGGTGCGTGACACGCACGTGCTCGCGGCCGGAAGCGTCCAGGAGCACGACCTCGTTACAGGCCTCCAGCACGAGCGGGGACTCAGTGACGATGACGGTGGTACGGCCCTGCCGGGCCTGGTGCACCTTGCGTGCCACACGTGACTCGGTGTGGGAGTCCAGGGCGCTGGTGGGCTCGATGAGCACGAGCGTGGGCGCCTCGGTCAGAAGTGCGCGGGCCAGGGCCACGCGCTGGCGCTGCCCGCCGGACAGTGATCTCCCCTTCTCCGTGATCATGCCAGCCAGTCCCTCCTCCAGGGAAGACCGGACGTCATGGGCATCGGCCACCTCGACGGCCTTGAGCAAGCGCTCGTCCCCAGCCTCATGGGCGGCCACCTCATGAACGTTCTGGTCCACGGCAGCCACGTTCGTGCGTCCGGACTCGGCGGCCACGAGCTGCTCGACGGCCACCGGCCCCGGCACCGCGGCCCCACGCACGTCCAGACCGGCGCGCAGCGTCCCGGTGAACAGCTGAGCGCTCGCCCCGGAGACCACGATGCTGGCGCGCACGTCCTCCAGAGGCATCTTCGCCGGCGGCCGGCCATCGAGCGTCACGGTGGGCTCGGCGTCGTCAAACCGGCCCAGACGGGTGGCCAGCGCGGCGGAGACCGACGGGTCCGAGGCGACCAGCGCCGTCGTGCGACCAGGTGCGATCCGTACCCCGGAGGCGGAGTCGACCAATGCGCCGTCGCGCGCCGAACCGTGCACGGGGTCCAGCGTCAGGCGCTCCTCGGCGCTGCCGGCCACGGGCCTGACCTGCAGAGACGGAAGAGCTTGCGCGCACCCACGCGGGCGCGGGTGTAGTCCTGGACGGAGTTGGAGAACTCCATCAGCGGCCAGGACAGGTAGGCCGTGTAGCCGTAGAAGGTGACCAGCTCGCCGGCGCTGAGGGTGCAGGCCACCGCCATACGCTCGGCCACCCACACCACGAGGGCCACGAACAGGCCGGGCAGCAGCACCTGCAGGCTCATGCGCACCGACTGCGTACCGGCCACGCTCACTCCGCGGCGGCGCGGCTCCTGGGAGGCGTCGCGGTAGCGCTGGGCGAAGACCTCCTCACCACCGATCCCGCGCAGGATGCGCAGGCCCGCCACCGTGTCCGTGGTGATCGTGGTGACCTCGGACTGTGCCTCGCGCTGGTAGGCCTGGCGCCGTTGGAGAGGTTTGATGACCAGGGTGACGATCCAGGCGACCAGCGGCATCCCGATCAGCGCGATGAGGCCGAGCTGCACCGAGGTGCGCAGCATGAGTACGGCGACCACGAGGAAGGAGATCGCGGCACCGATCAGGCCTGGTAGGCGCTCGAGGAAATTGCCCATGTACTGCGCGTCCGAGGCCACCACCGCAGCGACCTCACCGGTAGAGACCTGCCTAGGCAGGTCTCTACCGGTCGTCGTCACCTGGCGTCCTACCAGCCGCGAGACATCGAAGGTGGTGCGCATCCAGGCATGGATACGCACGTAGGACAGGGTCGTGTCTGCCCCGGCATAGACGCAGAACAGGGCCAGCAGCCCCAGGCTGATCGTCCACACGCGCCCGCTCAGGCCGTTCTCGATCCCGGCGTCTAGGGCGGCGCCAAGGAAACCAGGGACGATGGCCTGGATGACGTTGGCGACGATTGAGGCTGCGGCTGCCAGGAGAACGGGCGTGGCGGCACGGCGAAGCAACCACCCCAGGAGACGGCCGGGCGAGGTCGCCGTGGGCTGGGGTAGCGGGTCCCCCGGCTGGGGGAGGAAATGACGGTGGCGGCCCGCCTGCGGGGCGGGGCGTGGGTGGCCGATGCGCCTGGCCCCGGCCTGCGCAGCCATACCGCTTCTGCGCGTGCCACGGCGGTAGCATCGAGGCAGCTGCCGTCCCGGTACACCCCATCCCCTCCCGGAAGGCCCGCACATGGATGCCGAACAGACCCGTCAGGCCGCGCTGGCGGCGGACCGGGACCTGGCTGCCTCGACCACCGACTTCGCCCTCCAGGCCGCCATCGCCGCGAACCGCCCGGACCTGGTTGACGCGCTCGCGCTCAACACCTCCCTCTACGCTGACCTGCGCACCTGGGTGGACGAGCAGCTGGCGGGTTCTGCCGTGCAGGCTTCCGAGCCAGCCGCGGACCAACCGGGCTCCGCGCCCGAGCAGCAGCCCCCGGCCGACGCTCTGACCTCTGGAGCAGGGACGAGCTCACCTGCGCCCGGCTCGGAGACCCCCGTCACCGCCGGACCCGAGAGCCTGAGCAGTGGTGCTCCGGCGGACGCGCTCACCTCCGCCGCCGAGGCTCACGTGCTGCCCGAGGCGGATACCGAGCCCGAGCCTGAGGATCCTGAGCTGGCCGCCGAGCCTGCCGGCTCCGCGGAGCCCGCGGTGGCACCGGCCGTGGCGGCGGCGCTCGCGGCTGACGCCGACCTGGCGACGAGCACGGCCGACTTCGCGCTCCAGGCGGCCATTGCTGAGCACCGGCCTGATCTGCACACGGCCCTGTCCTTCAACCCCCTGCTCTATCCCGACCTGCGCCAGTGGTTCGAGACGACGGGCAAGGGCTCGGCTCAGGCAGCTGGCCCGGCGGCGCAGGCGGCTGATGCCGCCATGGAGGTGGCCCCGACGTCAACGATCACCCCGGCTGCCCTCGATACGGCTCCTGCTGGCCTGACCCCGGTTCCCGTCGCGGTCTCCGGCCCCGGCGCACCGGGAGCAGCAGGTGCTCCGGTGCCTTCCAGCGCTGCCTCCGCTTCCCAGGCCTGGAGCGGCCAGCCGGTCGCCGGCGCCTCCGGTCCGGGTGAGCCGCCACAGCCGGGTACGAGCACGCGCCTGTCGCGCCAGCGGGCGTGGCTCGCGGCCGCCGTCGTCATCCTCCTGCTGGTGCTCGTGGGCGGTGGGACGGCCTGGTACATGTCCAGCCGCGACCGGGGCGCTGAGGTTGCCACCGGCTCCTCCGGGCAGGACTCCGGCGTGCAGGACGAGTCCGGCCAGGACTTCTCGGGTGACGCCAGTCAGTGCTCGCAGGACCCGGACCTCACGGTGACGGGCGTGGAAGACACCGCCTCCGGTCTGCGCGTGAGCCTGGAGGTGTCCGCGGCCTGTGAGAGCGGAGACGTCCTGTCTGGCGCGCAGAACCTCCTCACCCTCTACGCTCCCTCCTCTCCGTCCGGCAGCGGTGGGGCGGACAGCGTTGTTGCGCTGGGGCACGTGGACTTCTCAGCCGCGCCGGTGGGGGTGGCGCCCCAAGGCACGCCGGTGGCGGTCACCTTCGCCTCCTCGCAGTACTTCCGGCCTGCCGCCGAGCTCAGTCCCTCATCGATGAAGGCCGTGCTCTCGCTGGACCGCTCGGGTGCTCAGAGCACGGCGCTGGCCTCCCAGGAGACCTCCTTCACTGCCTCAGCCACGGCCGATGACGCCGCCCAGGCGGACTCTGCGGCAGCCGCGGCCCTGACCTGGCAGGAGACCAAGGATTACGACACGATCGTCTCTCGCGTCAACGGGATGTGGGTTCCGCAGATCTCCTCCAAGCGGCCCGGTCTCGTCCTCAATGGTGAGACCTGGGACAACCGGATGGTGTGGGAGCACTACCTGCGGACCCGGGCGGTCTACCCTGACGCGCTCCTGCTGAACTCGGACAGCTGGTCAGTCTTTGATGCTGGCGGGCACTGGTGGGTCATCATCGTGGCCGAGCCCTACTCCACCCCGGAGGGTGCTAACGGCTGGTGCGACGCGCAGGGCATCTCCAAGGACGACTGCTTCGCCAAGCAGATCTCCGTGGGCGGATCTTCCAAGGGCACGACCAAGCTGCGCTAGCGGCAGCCAGATCGGTGTCACGATCCCGGGTGATTCTCCCCGGCAGGGCCTTCCGCCGCGTAGATAGGACCGCGGTTCCGCAGAGATCCGCGGAAGCACGCACCTGTTGGAGGCTGCCCCGGGCGAGGACTTACGCAATCGCCCGGGATTGTGACAGCGGAGTCCTAATGCTGCGCCTTGAGCGCCAGCACTCGCCGGGCGGCGGCCGCGACCTGCTCGGCGAAGGCCGGATCTGCCTGAGCCTCAGCGATGAGCGCGTCCAGCATGGCTGGGGCGACGGAGGAGTCGGCGGCGGCCAGCACAATGTCGCAGCCCGCGCGTACAGCGAGCACCGCACGCCGGGCCGGCGTCCAGGCCTTGACCTGTGCGGCCGCGGCAACGTCATCGGTGATGACCACGCCCGTAAAGCCCATCTCACCGCGCAGTAGCTCGGTCACCACGGTGGGGGAGAAGACCGCCGGGGCCTCAGGATCGATGAGTGAGTAGAAGGCGGAGGAGATCATGACCACCTCGGCGCCGGCAGCGATGACCTGGGCGAAGACCTCGAGCGCCGCATCGCCACGGGTGGTGACGGAGTCCGTGACCTGCGCAGTCACGTCCGTGTTGCCGATGGTGCGTCCGAGCCCCGGGAAGTGCTTGATGACGGGGACCACCCCGGCTTGAGTCATCCCGGCGTTGAAGGCCACCACGTGCTCGGCGACGCTGCCCGCCTCCGATCCGTACTGACGGTCCCAGTGGCCGATTGGGGCGTTCGAGCTCGGGTCAGCGATGTCAACGAGGTCAGCCACCGGCGCCAGGTTCATCGTCACGCCCGCCGCGGCGAGCTCGGTGGCCCAGCCCGTCGCCGCCGTGCTGAGCTCGGCGGCAGGCCAGGAGCCCTGCGTGGTGGCCTCGGGGATCTTGGTAAACCCGGCGCCGGACAGGACCTGAACGTTGCCGCCCTCCTGGTCCGTGGCGACGAGGAGAGGCACGCTCGGACCGGCGGCTGCGGCGCGGGCCGTGAGCGCGTCCACCAGGGCGCGGGTGGCCGTGACCCCAGCGGAGGAGCGGCCGGCCAGGAAGACTCCGCCCACCTGCCGAGCGAGCAGGGAGTCGAGCGCTTGGGCACTGCCGGTGGCTGGCAGGCCCACCATGAGCAGCTGGCCGGCCATCTGCTCGATGCTCCACCCTGCCACCGGGTCGGCACCGATCTCGGGGGAGGGGGTGGTCTCGGGCGTCGGGACGGCCGATGGCGTCGCGGACGCGGTGGAGGGCTCCGGAGCCGCGGTGGGCACGGGGGCGGACTTGCGCGGCCAGGCCAGCACCGCGGTGGTGCCGGCGACGGCCGTGGCGATGAGGGCTGTGGCGCCGAGCGCAGCACGGCGGGACAGGTGGGAACGGGAATGGGCCGATGGGAAAACGTGCCTCATGGCAGCGACCTTAGCCGCCTGGAGGTGCTACTCCCAGCCGAGTTCGTGGAGTCGGTCGTCGTCGATGCCGAAGTGGTGGGCGATCTCGTGGATGACGGTCACCGTGATCTCCTCGACCAGCTCCTCGCGGCTCGTGCACCAGCGCTCCAGCGGACCTTTGAAGATGAAGATGCGATCGGGCAGGACGAGGGACCAAGAGGCGTCACGTTCGGTTAAGGGGACGCCGTCGTACAGGCCGAGCAGCGTCGGGCGGCCGAGCTCGTCATAGTCCTCGCGGCGCAGCATGTCCGGCTCGGGCTCGTCCTGGACGAGGATGACGACGTTGTCCATGGCCTCGGCGAGGTCGGGTGGCAGGCTGTCGAGAGCGTCGCCAACAGCGTCCTCGAAGTCAGCGTCAGGCAGGTGGACCGGGCTCATGTGTCCAGCCTGCCACGAGGTCGGGGCGGGGCTGGCGGGGACGTGGTCTGAGTCTCCGTCTCATGGCGCTGGCGGCGTGAGCGTGGGCAGGTGGTGGGGTCGGTGAGCTGGTAGTCGAGGCAAAGCGCGGTATTGCGCCACTTTCTCGCGGTGAGCAGCGTCACGGCATTTTGATTTGCGTGAGCGCCGACCGGCCCCTTAGTGTTCTACCCGGTTCGAGGCGCGACGACGCCAAGGGCACCAGGCCCCCATCGTCTAGCGGCCTAGGACCCCGCCCTTTCACGGCGGTAGCACGGGTTCGAATCCCGTTGGGGGTACGGCTCGTGCGAGTGAAAACGGCTCGCAAGAGCAGGGCTTCGTGCCACACGAGGCCTCGTGGCGCAGTTGGTTAGCGCGCCGCCCTGTCACGGCGGAGGTCGCGGGTTCAAGTCCCGTCGAGGTCGCGGAAGCGAGTCGGCCCGGTCATCATGGCCGGGCCGACTCCATCCAAGGCTCTGTAGCTCAGTTGGTAGAGCGTTCGACTGAAAATCGAAAGGTCACCGGATCGACGCCGGTCGGAGCCACCGCGAAAGGCTCGGATCCTACGAGGATCCGGGCCTTCGTCGTACCTGGGCGAGGTGGGCGAGGGCCTCTGTGGTGGGTTTCGGGGTGGCGTTGGTTAAGGCCCTCAACAGTCGGTTCGGGTGTGGCGGGGATGGGGATCGACTGTCCAGGGCCTGAAGCGACGAAGATGCGGCGGCGTGCGGGGGCTTTTGTTCGTGGGTTGGGTGATTGGTGCGTGCTTTGGCGAATGCGGCGGCCTCTAGGGGTGGCGGAAGGGCACGTACTCATGGCGTGGGCACGCACCCATCGGGGAAGGCGCGTTCGAACCGGGCATCTGGAAGCGGTGGTGCTGCCTGGTCCGCCTGCTGCGACCGACACCCTCGTCCGCGACCTGTACCGGGCTGCCAACCAGCGGGCGGCCGAGCCGAAGCAGACCGCCGTGAGCAGTGGGGCTACACCATCAAGGAATGCACCCTGCCCGATATGATCTGCTATCAGCCAGGGCGCGGATCTCACAAGGAACCGGGCCTTCGTTTTGCCTGTGGATCTCCAGGGCGTCTGGTGTCCTGAGCGGCACAGTCTGTGAGACCCTCGAAGCGCGCGGATCTCGCGCCTCCCCCAACCTTGCTCAGGAGCCCTCCGTGGATGCGATGACCGCCATGCTCATGTCGATCGGGACCGGGACGGCCTCAGGCCTGCGGCCCTACCTGACGGTTCTGGTCATGTCTGTGGCCGGGCTCGCGGTTCCAGACTCCACCGGTGGCTTCCTCCACCAGGTCGATGCCGCGATCCCGCCTGCGATCGCGAACCCGTGGGTGGCGGTGATTTGCCTGGTGCTCGCGCTGGGCGACGGCGGCCTGGACAAGGTCATCGGGGTGAACCTCCCCCTTGAGGGAATCAACCAGGTCCTGCGTCCCGTCTTCGGGGTGCTGGTGGGTGTGGGGCTCGGTTCTCAGGTGAATGCGGGCACGATGGTGGTGGCGGGCCTGCTTGGTGGAGCGACGGCGTTGCCCGTGAGCCTGGGGAAGGGAGCGGCCACGGCCGGCTCGACGGCACTGGCTCCCTCGGCCACGCTCCAGGTGCTGCGGAGCATCGGGGAGGACATTGGCGCGGTGGTGCTGGCCGTGCTGGCGATCGTGGCGCCCCTGCTGGCGGCCGTGCTTGCGCTGGTCGTGGTGGTCATGGCGGTCAAGGTGGTCGTCATGGTGCGTCGTGCGCTCAGGAGACGGCGAGGCTCTGGCGCCGTGTAGGGCGGTGCATGGCGCAGGGCCTTGGCTGGGGTATGGGGAGGGCATTATCATGCTGTATCTCCCTTGTCTGCGCCCTGAGTCTCCCCGGCTCGGTGTGGGCAGTCGTGATCGATGAGGATGGTTCCCCATGAGGCTTCCCAAGTCTGTTCTTGGTGTCCTTGCTGCGGGTGCGCTGCTGCTTGGCGGCGCGGTGCCTGCTGTGGCTGAGGACGCGGTTCCCGGTGACGGGCCGACGACGTCGGCGTCTGCCCCTGCTGATGAAGTGGGGAGGGGTGTTGAGTCTGAGGATGTAGACGGTTCTGCGGGCGGCGGCGATGGCGCGGCTGGGCGTGATGGTGCGTCGCAGTCTCGTGCTAGGTCGGCTGTGGATCGTGCGGCGGTTGGGTCGTATGATGACTCGACGTTGAAGGTTGACTTCCGGATCATCAACCTGGAGCCGGACAACACGATCAATGACAACTCTGAGTTCTGGGTGGAGAAGACCGTCAACGCGACGGTTGACCTGAAGGTCTCGGGATCAGGCGCGGATGCGATTATCCGTAACCCGTGGTTGATGATCACGGTGCCCAAGGGGAAGATCAAGGATCTGAAGTTCGCGGACTCGCAGAACGCCTACCAGACCGTCCAGATTCTCGAGGACCAGGTCGACCCGGATAACGCGTACATCATTTACAAGTACGACCAGTTCACGGGTGCCTCGTCCGCGGCTTATCCGGCTCCGTTCCTCTTTGACGGCGCGAAGACCTCAGATGGCGACAAGATCACGGTGAAGGCCGTGGTGCTGGACGCGACGGGCGTTGAGAATCGGAATGACGCCGACAAGAAGAGCGTCCTGGAGACAGCGAAGTCTCTGCCGGTGCTCTACAGTGCGGAGAAGACGTACAAGGCCCGCAAGATTGAGGCGACGTATAACTGGGCGAACCTTGCAACTGACAACGGAAATCCGTTTCATGACGGAGGACAGAGGACGCGGCTCGTCTATGATCAAAGTCTTACCGATGACAATGGCAAGGTGGTAAAGGAGAACAATCAGATCTTCGTCTACCGCAAGCTCGATACTGCTGACAGCCAGACAACGGGCGAGGATGGACAGAAGGCTCGCTTTACTTTCTCCTTCGTCATTAACCCTCCTGCTGTTGAAGGCAATCAGAGTTGGTATTTTAATAAACCTCAGACCCTCACGGCCGTCTTTAAGCTGCCCGACAATGTCGAACCTGCAAGGGCCACGCTGAGGGATAAGGGAGAAGCACAATGCGATGGCTCCTCGAGATGGTTCTATGACAAGGCGACCAATACACTCTCGCTTCGAGAGAAAAATGGAAATTATGGGGGGTCATCTGCCTGGCGTTGGGATCGACTCGGACGATCTTATGTGAGTGATGTCTATCTTCGTCTGAAGAATGTTCCCTACTGGGATGGCAGTAAAGACAGCATTGAAGAGCGCAATGCGAAGCTGGTCAACATTCCCATTGATTTCATCATGGACCAAGGTCTGGACAGTGAGAACAAGTTCTATTCGTCGACGGCTCACCTGCTGGTAGAAAAGGAAGTTTACCAGGGAGCGGGTACATTTAGTACCTCAAAGATGTATCGTAATAGCTGGGCCACTGCTAGTGATATCTACCTAGGTGGAGGCAGCTATGAGCAACCGCTCAACCTTTTGGGAGGTAATTACACCATTCGAAACGGCGTCATCTCCGATCGTCTGGGCAATGACCAGTCCCAGATTGGTCTCTACTACAACACGGACCTGAATAACACCAATAATGGCTCGTCTCCTACCAACCCTGACGGTGGGGCTGTCAACAAGATCGTGTCCTACGAGGACTATCTGGACATTCCGGAGAAGATTCAGGCGGGCGAGCAGGGGAACACCTACTACGAAAAGTTCCAGATCAATAACATCTTCTTTAGAAATAACAATCTGCCGTCCGCGGATGACGCAAAGCGGCAGGAGAAGGCTGACGCCACAATCAATCAGGTCAACAGCACGAGCAACACGCTCTATGGCATCAAGGGTGACGGCTCCAAGATCGCTATCGCGAAGAATCTGAAGTACCGTCAGGTCGTTGATATTCACGACACGGCTCGCCAGTACAAGGGGCTTTCGCTCGAGTTTGATGATCCTCTTGTCCTGGACAATGTCTCGCTGAATATACTGACCAGTATCCAGCCCACTGTCGAGGAAAAAGCAAAGTACAACTCACCTGGCTATGCTCCCCACGAGTACCGGACTGGATACAAGGTGACCTTCCGCGACGTTAATGACAAGGAAGCGACCTGGGACAGGCCGAGGGATCCAGGCGCGCTGACGAACATCAACACTATTACGCCGCGCGTCAGGATGGGAGTGCCGAACGATGTCTCGGTTCCCTTTAAGGCCGAGGGGACTTTTGTCGACTATAGATTCACTCTCGCCGGATATGCGGGCGATGGCAATTGGGGTGCTCTGTCGGAGTACACCGGCGGTGCCGTCGTTCTTCTGCCTCCCGCGTTTAGCTACGCGGGTACGACAAAAAAGTGGGGGGACTATAACAATGAGGAGCTGGGAGATAAGCGCAATCCGCAGGTTATCGAGAATTACAAGGGGACCGGTCGGACAGCACTCATCTACTCAGATATCCGCTTTGTTCCAAAAAGCACGGTTCTTGACGATTTGATTCTGGCGCCAAAGCTCGAGGTGTCAAAGTATGCCCAGCGAGGCAACAATCAGGTCGATGTCTACTACCTGTATGACCACAACGACGAGATCAAGCCGTTGGGCGAGTCGCAGTATTACGCGGACGAGCTCGACCTGGATAACGACGGGGACACGACCGAGCTGTTTGCTCACATGGCTTCCCAGATTAACTACATTCCGCCGTTGGAGATGGTCGTCACCCATCAGGTAGGTATGGACCTGAACACCATGGCTTTGGCCACGACTGGTGACCTGGGCTATGACTACCGGTACGGCATCACGATGCTCAACAACACGATCAACGACGTGACGAGCGCACACGTCATTGGTGTGCTGCCTCAGAAGGGTGACAAGGTCATCGCCCCTAACCAGGCGGGTGAGTATGGAGACCGTGGTTCCACCTACGGCGTGACCCTGTCGAAGTTCCTAGAGGATGAAGAAGAGAACATCGAGCCGCTCAAGAGGTTCGACGTCTACTACCAGACTCAGTCCCACCAGGGCGACATCAACGGTCTGCGCGACGGTTCCTGGCTCACCAAGGAGGAGGTGGGTGACGTCTCGAAGGTGAAGGCCTACAAGTTGGTCCTCAAGCCTGGTGAGGTCATCAAGGCCAAGGAGGAGATCAAGCTGTACACCACGGCGAAGATCCCCTTCGACACCACCCTCATCCCTGAGGAGGAGGAGAACGCTGACGTCGCGGTGAGCACGCTAGCCTTCTCCACCGACGGGCAGATCTTCTCCGAGGGCAACAAGGTCCAGACCAGGTACACCTCGTACGAGGTCAATGGTCGTTACTTCTTCGACAAGGACAAGGATGGGGTCTACGAGGAGGGGACGGATACTCCCCTGGCGAACCGGACGCTGACGCTTGTGAGCAACGAGGCCGCCCTGGATCGGGATGCTGAGAGTGTCCCGGGCGAGGTGCTCAACCCTGACGGCTCGAAGATTGAGATTGAGACGAATGCGGAGGGTAAGTACTCGGCGCCGGTGTACCGGCGTGGTGAGTACCGTCTGTACACGGAGAAGTCCCACTTCGAGGACTTCGTCACCGCGGTTCCGGCCTCGCCGGAGGCTGGTGCGGAGGTGCAGAACCTTGACGCGGCTACGATCGAAGGTGATACAGGTAAGACCACTGGCTTTGCCCTCAACCCTGCCTCACGTGTCGCGACGAGGAATGTTGCGGTGACTGGTGACCCGGGTTCGATCACGGTGACGAAGACCGCCGCGAGTGAGGACGATAACCCGGATTCGGGTAAGCCGCTTGCTGGCGCGGTGTTCAGGCTGACCACCACCGATGGCAAGACGGTGACCGACTTCAACGGCAAGCCGGTTACGAACGTGACCACGGGTACTGACGGCAAGGCGAAGTTTGGGCACCTGCCTCTGGGCACCTACCGGGTGTCGGAGGTGACGGCACCGACCGGTTACGTTCTCAATGCGCAGGCTCAGGATGTGACGCTGACCAAGGACACGGCGGACGGGACTGTCTCGCTTGCTAACAGCTTGGAGCGTACGACGGTCAAGGTCGCCAAGACCTGGAGCGACAACGACAACCAGGACGGCAAGCGTCCGGACTCTGTGACGGTCAGGCTCCTCGCCGACGGTGAGGTCGTGGACAATCAGACGTTGACGCTGAATGCCGAGAGCGAATGGAAGGGCTCCTTCTCTGGCCTGCCCAAGTTCAAGGCCGGCAAGGAGATCGCCTACACGGTCTCTGAGGACGAGGTGTCTGGCTACTCCACGGCCTACTCGGGTACTGCTGCTGGTGGTTTCACGGTGACGAACACGATCACTGGGAAGGTGTCTGTCGCGGTGACGAAGGCCTGGGCCGGTATTGACGCTGACGCGGCTCCGGCCGTGTTGGTGCAGCTGTACGCCGACGGTGTGGCCTCTGGTGACCCGGTCACCTTGGACGGTAACGCTGAGGATGGCTCCTGGAGCCACATCTTTGAGGGCCTGGACCAGTACACGGCTGAGGGTAAGGCGATCGCCTACACGGTGGCCGAGCAGGGCGTCGAGAACGGCAAGTTGTCGGCTGGTGGCCACGACTATACGGTCAAGGTCGCGCAGGACGGTGACTCGTGGACGGTCACGAACACTATGGAGAACCCGAAGACCTCTGTCTCCGGAAAGAAGGTGTGGGACGACGCCGATAACCAGGACGGGCTCCGGCCCGACTCTGTGACGGTCGAGCTCCTCGCAAACGGTGCCGCCACGGGTAAGACGGTGGAGGTGCCCGCAGATGGTGACGGGTCCTTCACCTTCACCGGCCTGCCGACCTTCGACGCCAAGGGCATCGAGATCGCCTACAGCGTGGACGAGGTGGGTGTGCCTGAGGGGTATGAGAAGAGCATCGAGGGCACCACGATCACCAACACCCACACCCCGGCGGTGCGCATGGTGAGCGTGACCAAGGCGTGGGACGACCTGGATGATGCTCATGGCCTGCGCCCCGAGAGTGTGAGGGTGCGTCTGCTGGCTGACGGTGAGGACACTGGTAAGAGTGTCGAGCTGTCTGCCGCCAATGAGTGGGCGGGCGTGTTCGATGGCCTGCCGGTGAACAAGGCTGGTAAGGAGGTCGTGTACTCGGTGGTTGAGGATGCGGTTGCTGGTTACGAGGCCACTATCACCGGTAGCGCGGATGAGGGGCTGACGGTGACGAACGCGCTGGTGCGTGGTGTGGTGTCGTTGGTGAAGACCGACGCTGCTGGTGCGCCTCTGGTGGGTGCGGTCTTTGAGCTG